>Ga0209692_10001433_pt1 | contig 32717 bp, 27 predicted proteins | sample tdDd472_FD_187129 | JGI IMG/M metagenome (GOLD analysis project Ga0209692, IMG submission 187129) | Marine sediment microbial communities from the Atlantic coast under amendment with organic carbon and nitrate - tdDd47.2 (SPAdes)... | ecosystem: Environmental > Aquatic > Marine > Coastal >...
TTATAGATGGTTAGTATCAGCAACACCATTTATAGCCGACATTGGACATATAGTTAGCTTTATGACTAACTATACCAATAAAGACTATGATAATATATTTATAGATGATGATATAATTGATTATATATCCAATAATTGCTTTAGAAAAAATACAGAAGAATCTGTAAAGAATATAGAAGGCTTTAGTTTACCTCCTATAGAAGAACATGTTAAATGGTTAAAATTTACACCAACAGAGAGAATGATGTACAATGCTCACTTGGCCGATCCAAATAATAATAAATTTGGAAAATATTTAAGGCAATTATGTTGCCATCCACAATTAGCAGATGAAACAAAACATGCATTGTTGAATTGTAAGTCATTGGAAGATATTGATAAGATGATGGTAAAACATTACAAAGATGAAGAAGAAAAAGCAAAACAAAATGTAAATAAGATTAAGGATAGAATTTTACGAACAAAAAAGAAAATAGTAATGTTGTTAGAAGATACATTTAGAGATTATAATTATAAAAAACATATATTAGCAACATATGATATAGATATAGATAATCCGATATATTATGAAAATACTGATGAGATAAATGTAAATACTGATGTATCAGGTTACTCATCTATATTAAAAAGATATGATGAATCTCTTCAAAAAGCATATATCAAACTTACTGAGGCAGAAAATATATTAGAAGGAAAATCTACAACGTACAAATTTTTTACAAATGTTATGGATAGATTAAAAAAAACAGTTAATAAAGATCATAAAAATGAATTAGTTATAGAAGTTCCAGATAATTGTGAAAATATATTAGATTATTATGCAGATTTATCTGATGATGAGTTTAGTGATGATGAGGATGATGATATTGAAACATGTGGTATATGTCTAGAAGATATACCAGAAAACAGTACAGGAGTAACAAAATGTGGACATTTATTTTGTTATCAGTGTGCAATATTATCACTAAATAAGAATGGGTCATGCCCATATTGTAAGCAAAAACTAACTAAACAAGATGTATTTTTAGTTAGTTGTGAGTGGAAAAAGAAAACAAATGAGACAAATAAAGATATTGAATTTAATGAAATAGTAAATAAAGTAGGAACAAAAATGGCACACTTAATACAATTTATTAGAAATACAGATAAACATAGTATTATATTTTCTCAATGGGATGATCTGTTAAAACGTGTTGGTTTAATATTGACAGAATATGGTATAAATAATGTATTTTGTAAAGGAAATTGTCATCAAAGGGATAAGGCTATAAGAGATTTTAATAATATTCAAAAAGATAGCAAGAAAGATATTAAAGTAATTATGTTATCCTCTGAAAAGTCAGCAGCAGGAACAAATTTAACAAAGGCACAGAATATAATATTTTTAGATCCAATATATGGTAGTTATAAATATAGAACTGAACAAGAGAAACAGGCTATAGGTAGAGCTCATAGAATGGGACAAAATAATACTGTTAATGTTATACGATTTATTATTCTGGATACAGTTGAAGAAGAGATATATAACATCAATTTACAACAAACCAAAAAAGATAATGACAATTAATTTATTATTCTGAATACAGGTGAAGAAGAGATATATAACATCAATTTACAACAAACCAAAGAAGATAATGACAAATAATTTATTTAAAGGTGCGTTTAAATAAATATGGATATATTAATGAGTAAAGATACAACCTCTGTATCAAGTGACGAAACTAGCACATCGAGCACAAAAACTACAGAATCTAGTATAATAGACCCATATGATAATGTTGAAAAATTACACTTTACAAGCAGAGAAACATTGTATTATAAGACTATAGATAAATATATTAAAAAATTAGATGTTAATAGTGTACAAAAAATGGCTGATATTATCGACTGCAAATCAAAAATCTCTCTAAGATTATTGGATTGGTTTGTAACTAATTATGCGAATAAATATAAAACTAGATATAAAATAGATTTATATGGTGATACTATAGATTTTACAGTACATATAGGATATAAGGCTCAACTAAAATCTTACAGAAAGAGATATTTTGATCCATTTAGAAGAAGAGAAAAAAAATTTTATTATTACTACTATAATCAAGAGGGTATTAAAAATAGATTTTATACGACTATTTGTCAGCTAAATTTTTTTAGGTGGATATTTGAGTATAATATTTTAAATTATGTTGAACAATATTATGATACTATCAAAAAAGAAATGATTAAATCAAATAAAGAGGTTAAAAAGGCTAAATTAAATAAAAATAAGAAGAAAATCGAAATAGAAAATAAAACAAAAATAAATAGCCCACATATAATTTCAGTCAACAGTAATGAATTATCTCCAATAGTGATATCTTTCGATTAATATATAATATGTTTAATTTATACATATAATAACATAGGTAAAATATATACATTTGTTATTATACGATGATGAATAATAATCTTATGAATAATTACAATATGTACAAGATACAACAAGCAAATACATATAATAATAGACTTATTAATAACTCTACATTTTATAATCAACATGATTATATGAGAAAAGAAGATATTGCTAGAAGAAGAAGGCAAGAAGAGATACAAAGAACAAAAGAAATTCAAGAATTAAATGAATTGGAAAGATCTATAAATCCTGACAAAATGAGGGATATTATATTACCATCTATAAAACTTGATAAAAATAATATTAACAAAAAAGATGCAGGAAAAAATGTGAAAAATATAGAAAAGGAATATAAAAATAAAAAGGTCGAGTATTGGAAAGGTAGAACTAATCAACCATATAAAAATATAATAAAAGACATAGACCCTAACAAAAAATATAAGTCAAAAGATGATATGATAGTTCATAAAGTTACAGATGCAGATAAAGAAGGGGTTGAGGATGAATTTATTAAATTACAAGAAAAAATTGAAAAACATGATGGTAAACTGAAAAAAGAATACTCAACAAGCAAAGAGGCAGAACATAAAAAAAAATTTGAGTATGCGAATAAATATAAATATAGAATAAAATATGCACCATCTGAACATAATAAGATGAAGATAGATAAAATAACAAGATTAAAAAATGAACAAAAAAGAATTCAAAAAGGAAAACAACAAGTAATAGATATATTAGAAGAATTTAATGATATAGATAACCAAACCAAATCTATTTTAGATTCACCTATCAAACCATCAATCAAACCATCAATCAAGCCACAAATCAAGCCATCAATCAAACCATCAATCAAGCCACAAATCAAGCCACAAATCAAGCCACAAATCAAGCCACAAATCAAGCCACAAATTAAACCTAAATTAACAACAAAAAATAATAATGTATCGGGTTTATCTGGTAACAATGGTAAAACTAATGTATTTAATATAAGAAAAAGTAAATATAAAAAAACAGGCACAAGTGGAAGAAAGCAAGGTTAAAATCACATTCATAAAAAATAGTATTAATATATAGTTTATGGATAATGTACTAAATTGTTTAAATATCGAAGTAGATATTGATTCAGATAGTGACAATTTTAGTGATATAGATGAATATTTTTGTATAAAAAGTGAAAATATAGAGGATAATGATATTATTAAAGAGAAAGAATATATAGTAGGTATTGATTTAGGAACTTCAAATAGTTGTATATCTGTATGGAGAAATAATAATCTAGAAATTATACCTGATAAATATGGAAATAAAACTATACCAAGTGTAGTATCATTTACAAATTGTAATAGATATATAGGGAAAGATGCTAAAAATCAACAAGATATTAATAGTGGAAATGTTGTATATGAGGTTAAGAGATTAATGGGGAAAAAAATAGATGATACTGATGTACAAAAAGATATCCCATTTTTATCATATTATGTTACAGAAAATGATAATCAGATAGTTATAGGTATAAATGGGAAGCAAAAATTATATACTCCAGAAGAGATATCAGCTATGATATTAAGCAGACTAAAAATAATGGCTGAAGATTATTTAAAACAATCTATAACAAAGGCAGTAATTACAGTACCTGCTTATTTTAATGATGGGCAAAGGCAAGCTACAGTTGATGCTGCAACTATAGCTGGACTTGAATGTATTCGAATTATTAATGAACCCACTGCTGCAGCATTACCATATGGATATGAGAAAATGTCATTGCAATCTGATACAGATATAAATATTATAGTATATGATTTTGGAGGAGGTACTTTAGATGTATCATTACTTAGTATAGCAGATGGTATATTTGAAGTAATAGGATCAACTGGAAATTCACATTTAGGAGGAGTAGATTTTGATAATAGATTATTCTCATATTGCAAATCTTTCTTTAAAAATAAATACAATATAGATAAATTAGATAATATATTAGTATTATCATTACAAAAATTAAAAAAAGAATGTGAAAGAGCAAAAAAAAAATTATCAACAACAGGCAAAGCTGTAATAGCTGTAAAAGATTTTTACGATAATAAGAATCTAGTAGTTCCTATAACACGTAACAAATTAGAAGAGATATGTAATGATTATATTACTTTATGTATGAAATATATTGATGATATATTAGAAATGTGTGATATGGATATTGATGATATTGATGATATAATATTGGTTGGAGGAGCTACTAGAATGCCTATAATTAGAGAAAATATTAAAAAATATTTTAAGGGAAAAGAACCAAATTGCACTATAAATCCAGATGAAATAGTTGCAGCAGGTGCTGCAATGCAAGGATCTATATTATCTAATAATCAGGACCCATTTAGTGAAAAAGTAGTCCTTGTTGATATAATACCATTATCATTAGGTGTTGAAACGATTGGTGGTGTAATGAATATATTAATCCCTAGAAATAGTACTATACCGATTAAAAAGAAAAGAAAATATACAACATATACAGATTATGAAACTGATATAACTATAAAAGTATTTGAAGGAGAACGGAAGATGACAAAGGATAATTTTTTAGTAGGAGAATTTGAATTAACTGGGTTAGAGCCAGCACCAAGAGGTATACCTGAAATAGAAATAACATTTAGTGTTGATGTAAACGGTATAATAAGTGTTACTGCTGAAGATATCAAAAATAATCAAAATAAAAACTCTATAGTCATTACTGGAAATAAAAGTAGATTATCAAAAGAAAAAATAGAAAGTCTAGTAAAAGAAGCACAAGATATGGAATTACAGGATAAATTAGAAAGAGAAAGGAAAAATTCTTTCTATGAAATAGATAATCTATGTGATATAATAAAAACAAATGTAAATAATGAAGAATTTAAGTTAACACAAAAAGATAAAGAAATTATATTAACTGATATAAATGAAGTATTAACATGGTTAGAAGAAATGCATTATAATGAGAGAGATCAAAAAGACTACGATAAAATTATAGAAAGAATAAAAAGAAAATATCCGACATTAATTTTAAAGATTAATATAAATAGTGATATAATAGGTATATCAGAAAGTAAAGAAAATGGAACAATTATATTCGGAGAGGATGAAAATACTTTATTTGAAGAATTAGAAAATGATGAGTATGGTTTTGATAAAGATACTAATAATTCTGAAAAAAATGAAATAAAACAATTAAAAAAAGAATTAATTGATATGTGCTATTCTATATATAATATAATTAATGATTCTTGTTTTATTATAGATAAAAAAGATTTCGATAAAATACAAAATATTATAAATGATACATTATTATGGGTATTTTCAAGAGAAAAAGTAATCAAAACAGAATATGTACAACGAATAAATGAATTAAATAGTAAATGTAATGAAATCGTAAAGGATAATTCATCTAGTTATATATATACAAAAAGGGAAGAATTAGAACAATTATGTTATATATTATTGGCTGATATAGAATATGGAACTATATCATTAGATAAGGAAAATGAGGAATTATTAGTTAAAAAGATAAATGATACTTTGCAAGAGATTACAAGTATCAAAGTAAATAAAAGAAGAGCAGAAATTAGTGGGGATATATTTGATATAGATGATAGTATATATAGTGATAAAATAAATGAAATAAATACATTATGTAATAATTTAAACGATACTAGACATACTATAGATCACAAAGATAATATAATTACAAATTATATAGATAAAAAAGATAATGACATATATCACGGAACCAGTATAAGTGAATTAAGAACTCAAAATACATGAACACATATTTAACCGATTATATTTACTACATACCACATTACGACAATATTTATTATGTTGCATTAAATAATATTTGTACAGATTTTTTCCTATACAAGTATTTCTTCTTAGAGCACACTTCCTTATATTATTTATATAAGAAATTGAAGTGGTATAGTCAACTTTAATATACTTTATTAAAAATGCGGCTACTATACTGGCTGAGCGATGATGTCCTCTTTTACAATGAACAAGTATACCATAATTATTTACAAGTACTTCTTTTATAAAGTCACTAGTTTTATTAAATATTCCTGTAAAATCAATATTTTCATTACACAACTCATCATCGCTAATAGGTATATTTATGTATATAATATCTGGATATTCTCTATAAACAGTTTTTGTGAGTCGGATAACATATCTTATATTATTCTTTTTCAAAAATCTTATATCAAGTGATGATTGGTAGTTACCAAGCCATAAATTAGGTAATATTTCATCAACATTATTTTCTTTGTATGTACAAATATCATTTTTCATATAAATATTATTTAGACAAGTTTTTTGTTATATTTTTAAAATTTAATATTGATTTATTTATAATTTCTTTATAATATTCTAAATCTTTTGTATTTTTTGTAAAAGATTTTTCAATCTGTAAATCAACATTATCTAATTCTTTGTTTATTTTTTTGATATTATTTAATACAGCATATTCTTTGTCTATATTTTTGTTCATTATATAATGTTTATACATAATTTTATGTATATTACATATCATATATAGCACTATGATCAGATGTTGATGTGGGAGGTATTGATGATAGAGATACAGATACAACCGGAGATGGATCACTCTCAGATACCATATCTGATGTATCTGATAAATTATCTCTCGTGCCACCTATCTGTGTTATTACATTATTTATAAGATTTTTATTTTTTTCTATATTATTTTTATCCTCTAATAAAAACATATATTTGTCCAATTTTTTACCAATCAGTTCTCTTAATTTTTTACTAGTTTCAATATTCTTGCTAATCTTGATATTTTTATCTAATATTAATTTTATCTGCATTTCAGTATATTGAGATAATTTATACATTAATTTTGTAGAATATACTATCATATTTTGTTTTAGTTTTTGTGTTTTTGTACTATTATCTATTATTAATTCACTTACATGTGATATTAGTCTTAGCGTATATTCTATCATTCTTATAAGAAATTTATAAAAAGAATTTCTTATTTTATCAGCATTTTTTCGATTAACATATTTTAATTCATTATACAAATCATTCCTCTCAAATGATAATATATTATCATTTAATTTTATTAATGTACCTAAATCTCCCATAAATGGAGACATTGTATAATCTTTTAATATAATACTATATGAATTTTCCGGTATTTCACCTATTAGTCTTTTTATTAATGGATAGTTACTATCTGTAATATTTTGTAAAAATTGGTTATCCTTATTAAAGATATGAGTAAAATATTTAATAATTTCGGCAGCCTTGATACATCCTAAAAATTTACCTTCTTCATTTATACTAAAACAATTATCTATATAACTAACTTGAAAATTGTATAACTCATCTTTTTTAATTTCAATATTCGAATTTATATTATTACTGATATTATTGTTTGTATTATCATTTATATTATTACTGATATTATTGTCCGCACTACCACCTATATTATACATTTCTTCTACATTTGGGACTATATCTATCTTACTATTATCTTCTTTTAATGCACTACTTTGAAGAGAGCTTGTCTTATTTGTGCTATTTGTATTATTTAGGTTAAGCATCAATATATATATATAGTGAAAAATAAAATCTACAATATATTATATAAGGTATATGTTTTTTAATAATCAAAATATATTAATAGCAGTAGTATTAGTTATCGTATCTCTTAAATTATTCTTTGATCATAGAAAAGCAGATTATGCAGGAGTATATAAACCATATAGTGATTATAAAAATATATCTGCTTTAAAGCACGATATGTTTAAAGCATTTTTTCTAGAATTATTTCCTATTATCGTATATGGTTTAGCAGTTAATGAAAAATTATTTGATTCTAATAATTTTCTTGGAAGTTGGGTAGGAAAAACAGTTGTTATATTAGCTGGATATCTCGTATACTATGAATTAATACAACCACATATAGTTAATAAGATTAAATCTTTTTAAGGATATAAAATATTATAATTTACAAAATAAAGTAAATTATAATATTACATTATTAATTAAGATGATGTTAAAACTGGTGGATTTACTGTAGATTTTTTATCTTTCATTACTTTATTATTATATTTGTATGTAATTATTTTTTCATCTTCTTTGTCTTTATTAATAGTTACTTTCATCGGATTTTCTAATATAACACGTGTACCTACATAATCATATGTTTTTCCATTACTTCCACGTGTACATTCTTTAATAGTAAATGATATTTCAATATCAATAATTGGTTCCCCATTATCAACCAAATATTTAATTACAGATGTAAATGCTTTATTTGCTGCTTGTTTTGGCTTACTTCCGGAAAATCTTCCACGAGTAGTCCCAGTAACCTTATCATATATTTTAAAATATCTACATACTTTACCTTCAGCAGTTTTAACTTTATCTTCAGCAGTTTTAACTTTATCTTCAGTAGTTTTAACTTTATCTTCAGTAGTTTTAACTTTATCTTCAGCAGTTTTAACTTTTGTTCTTGATTTTGTTCCTGATTTTGTTCCTGATTTTTTTGTAACTTTTGTTGATTTTTTAGTTGTTTTTTTTGCTGATTTTTTTGTATTGTTAACAGATGGTTCTACATCAACTACTGCTTCTTTAGCTGATTTTTTTGTCTTTTTATTGGGTAATTCTGCATCAACTTGTGGTTCTGCATTAACTTCTGTATTATTTACTTCTTTTTCATTAGTTTTTCTAGTTGATTGCTTTTTTGCTTTATTTGTAGATTTTTTTGGTCCTACTTTTTTAACTGTCTTTGCTGTCTTAGTTGTTTTTGATGATTTTGCTGGCATATTATATATCAAAATTGTATATTATTTTTTTAAGAAAAAAAACACACCAAATTAACATTTTAACAAAAAATTTTATATATATTTAACAATTATTTATAGTAAGAATATAATATATATCTGAGAGTTGGTCTAATCTTTCAAGAATATTTTTTGAATGTATAACTAGAGCATTATATTCACCTTCTGATAGTGTTTTATTTATATTACCTTTTATTTTATTTATAATGTTTTGTATATCTATCAACGAAGAATTATAAATATTAGATAAATTATCTAGCCATAACTTCCACGTAGTATACTTTTTATGTTTTTTAAGAGTTGTAATATATTCACTATATTCTTTTTTAGATATCCATTCAGCACCATTAATTCTTTTGCAATTATATAGATCATCAATAAATCCATCTACATTTTTACATATAGGGCCATTGTTAGCATGATCTATTTTATTTTGTACTTTTCTAATAGTATTAAGTATATGTTTTAGAAGATTTACTTGTTTTTTGTAATGATTAATTATAGTTTCACATACTTTTTGTTTGTTTACATTAGAATTAAATCGATATCCAATTGCTGTTGATGCATTAATAAGATCTGAATTTTTTAACCGAATAAGTTTGTCATAATAAATAAATTCTAAATTATTACATACATCACTTTTTGTCCAAAATTTATATTCATCAAGTAGACCATCTATCGTATTTGTGATATTATTATACAAGTTATATGATCCGTATGTAGAACTGAATGTAGATCCCATATATGATTCATTAAGAAATTATTTATTTTTTTCCCATTCTTTTTGCAACATCGCATATTTTTTTTTTAATTTAGGTGGTAAAGTAGTATTTTTTTTGATGTCATTTATCTTTTTAACCACATCATTAGTTATATTATCATCTATAATTATATTTTCGTATGGTTTGATTTTTTCAAATGTGTTACTTATAGTTACTTCTGATACTCCAAATTTAACTGATATATCTTTTTTAGAAATATCAATATTATTTAGTTTAACTAGTAAAAGTATACATCCTGTAGCTATAGATAAGGGTGTATGTACAGGAGCAATATTTAATTTTTTAATATTTTTTGCTATTGATATAGCTTTATCAATAAACTCTTGTTTTAGTTTAAGTTCCTTGCAATATCTAGGTATAAAATGTTCCGGTAATTCTGTTTGACTGTGGTTATCCATTTTTATCAATTGCATTAATTTAGATAGAGTCTTTCTACCTTTAGTTATATCTGGAGAAGTTAGGTTAAATATATTAGCGATATTTTTTGGACTTCTTGCCTCACCACTTCTTTTACATGCAATATACACACATGCCGCTATCAAACTCTTTCTATTTTTTCCTCTTATTATTATAGATTTACCCTTATTTTTTCCAGATGTATGTTTACATTCACTAATATTAATATATATTATTTTAGCATCATCTTCTATTTTTTTAACTATGTTCGCTGATCGACACCTCCTCTCTATCTCTTTTAGCACATTATTTCGACTTCTCTCTTTATATGGCATAGCATTCCAACTATTTAATATTTTTACTCTACTTTTTCCTGGACCACCTACACTTGTACCTAATGATGATTGTGGTAAGAAGTGGTTAGTGACAAAACTACATCTCTCATTATTCCCTACATCACTAAAACCGCGCCATTCAGCACCACAATCTAAAATTCCAGAATTTACCATTCCACAATTTTGACATACTATAATACCAGCTATCCTATCTTCAACTAAATTATCTTCTTTACAATTTATACAATAATTTGCTAATGTATTATCAGATGCACTAATATCAGAGTCTGAATTTGTATAATATCCATCAGCTAATTCATCGAGAATATCTAACAACTCACCTTCTGCTAATCCCGGTATAGCATCTAAGCTGTCTATATCCATATAGTTGTAATATATTATCGTATTATAACAATACTTTAATGTATATATATATCAATTTTTTTTATAATAATATTGAAATGTATGTGCATAAACACATATCACTAATATATCATATTTATACACACATGCTATCAACAGATAATTATGATAATATTACAGATTGGAGCAGTACTTATGATAAGGTTGATATTAAAACTTTAAGATTAAAAAAATCATGGAGTAAAATTATTAGGAATGAAATGGGAAAAAAATATTTTGATAAGATAAATAATGTACTAGATAAGGATAGAAAAAAAGGACAAATGGTATTTCCATATCCATCTTTAATATTTAATTCATTCAACACAACTCCATTATATAGAACAAAAGTAGTTATTCTAGGACAAGATCCTTATCATAACATAGTAAACGATATACCTGAAGCTATGGGATTATCATTTTCCGTTCCAGTAGGTATTAAAATACCTTCCTCACTTAAAAATATTTATAAAAATTTACAAAATTTTGGACATATAGAGGAAATTCCTAAACATGGCAATTTATCAAAATGGGCCAAACAAGGATGCTTAATGTTGAATACGAGTCTTACTGTTAGGCATAATAAACCCAAATCACATATAAATTATTGGAAACCTTTTACCGATAATATAATCAAATATCTATCAGAAACTAAAGATAATCTTGTATTTGTCTTATGGGGAAGACCAGCTCTAGATAAAGTAAGTCTAATTGATACTAATAGACATTATATCGTTGTATCATCTCATCCATCTGGATTATCATGTAATAAACCATTAGGAACTTATTTGCCATTCAATAAACAAGATCATTTTGGTATTATTAACTCTTGTCTGAAAAGACATAAGAAGAAAACAATTAATTGGAATATTAGTTAGTATGTATAATATTGATTATATAAGTGGCTTCTTAGGAATATTTATTTGGTTTATACTTGGAACTAAATATATGATTCTTATAAATTCTATTTATTCAGTATTGGATAATAATACAAGACTCTATAAAATGATGCTCATATGCTCCTTAAGTTGGATTGTGTTGGGATTGTATAATATGATAATAAGTAGCATAGTAGCCATATTATATAATTTAATAATAGATGGATATGATGTAAAGTTATATGAAAAATTAAATAATAGCACAAAATTAGATAAATTTAGTAAATATACAAATATTATAAAAAATATGTATAATGACTTCTTAAACAGAACAAAATCAGAAAAGGAGTATACATATTCTATATTTAAATATTATTCGATAGTTAATCAAAAATTAACAAATGTATTTATTTATATTGAAAGAATAATTAAAAAAATTCCATATATAAATAATATTATGAATAATGTTAATAATGTTACAAATAGTAGGGAAAATAACAATTCAGATGCATCTGCAATTAAGGAGTTAACATTTAATGATTTATTAAAACCAGTAGGAAATAAAGATGATAATATTGGTGGCATGAATGGTATTGATGGCATGAATGGTATTGATGGTGCAGATAATATTTGTAATTTATTAGGTTTAGTAAATAATACAGAAAAGCCAGACATTAACCAATTAAAAGATATGGCTAAAATGACAAATAATATGCTTAAAATGATTGAAGCTCTAAATAATAATATGAAGAAAGAATAGATTGTTGCTTCTGTTGCTTAACAGTAACAACAAGACCAACTATTATAATGGTCAGTATTGGCTGTATATGATAAAAAAAATTGAGTAAAAAAATATAAATATTAATTATATTAATATACTTAATATATATATATGACAGATACCTTTTTTGACAATATAGATAATGTTTATAAATTAACAGATTTATATTTCAAACAAAAGGGAATAATGTATAGTCATCATCATCGATCATTTGATAAATTTATAGATGACGATATAAATACATTATTAACAAAAGGAGAAAATATATTTTTTGAGAAACAGAAAGGTAATTTTTTATACAAATATAGATTTGTATTTACTGATCTGGCTGTTAAACCGCCAGAAGTTGATATGGGAGATGATCTATTATTTCCACATGAGGCAAGAACAAGAGATCTTACATATTCATGTAAAATAGTTGCGACAGTTACACAAGTACAAGATATAGTTAATATTTCAACAGATGAAGTTACAACTAATATTATAGGTACTCCCGAACACGAATATCCGATAGCTATAATACCAGTCATGGTAAAATCAAAGTATTGTTCATTAAATATAAGAAAAGGACATAATACAGATGAGTGTCGATATGATCCTGGAGGATATTTTATAGTAAATGGATCAGAAAAAGTTATAATGTCTTTAGAAAAAATGATTGAAAATAAGCCTCTTGTATTTACAAAAAAAGATGGAGCAAATTTGATATATACATTACAATTAAATTCAAAATCTCTTCAAACAGATATGTTACAGATAGTAAATTTAAGATTAACAAAGGATGATAAGATATTAGTAAAGATATCGATATTGAATGAGGTTCCTGTATTTATATTAATGAGGGCATTAGGTATAGAATCGGATAGAGACATTATAAATTATACTACATATGATATATATGATAAGGATATGATAGGGATAATAAGATCATCATTAGAAGATTCTGTAAATGATTTAAATGGGAATAAGATATTAACGCAAGCTGATGCACTAAAATATCTTGTATTTAAGATGAGAGTAAATAAGCCTAGATATACAGAGACTGATGAAAAATTAAAAGAGAGAGAGAAAATAGATCACCTTAAGAAATTGCTAAATACAAGTTTTATACCACATATGAATACTGATCTTATTCACAAAGGATATTATTTAGGATATATGATTAATAAATTATTAAAAGCATCATTAAAGAGAATCAAAGTGGATGATAGAGATAGTTTTGTTAATAAAAGAATAGATCTTCCAGGCACATTATTGTTCGAATTATTTAAACAAGCTTATAGAAAAATGCTAAACGAATGTAATAAAATATTTAGAAAAAGAAATAATAATGACCAAAATCCACAAGTTATAATTAATCAGATAAAACCTAATATAGCAGAACAAGTGTTAAAAACAGCATTATTAACAGGAGCATGGACTAAAAGAAAAGGAGTTGCACAAGTATTACAGAGATTAACATATTTATATACTTTATCTTCATTAAGGAGAATCAATTCACCTGCTGGTGATGCATCAACAAATAAATTAACAAGTCCGCGACATTTACATGGTACACAAGTAGGTTTCGTATGTGGTACAGAAGTACCAGAAGGTCATAAAGTAGGTCTAGTTAAAAATCTAGCTATAATGGCTAATGTAACTGTTGAATTACCAACACAAAGAAGAATTATAAAATCATATATAGCTGATAAGATAACAGATATTGCAGATATTATCCCATCAGAAATGAAATATCAAACAAAAATATTTCTTAATGGTGAATGGTTAGGTTTAACTAATAATGGATATGAGTTGTATATATTTTTAAAAGAATTAAAATATGATGGAAAAATAAGCAAAACAACATCAATATCATACGATACATTATCAGAAGTTGAATCTGATGAATTAAAAATATATTGTGATGGTGGAAGATTATATAGGCCAGTATTAAGAGTTAAAGATAATCAGTTAATGTTGAAAAAATCACATATTGATATGATAAATTTAAGTGGACAACGATCAGATACATCAATATCTAGTTGGAATGAATTATTATCAAAATATAAAGATATTATTGAATATATTGATGTTGATGAACAATATAATTCGCTAATCGCCGAAATACCTCAAAATGTTAGACAAATGAGAAAAAGAATGATAGATTCTGTTAAAAAAGTTAAAAATATTAAAAAAGGGATACCAGTATCAAATAGATATGATGATATGATGTATGTAAAGTATACACACTGTGATATACATCCGTCAATGTCATTGGGTATAGTTGCATCAAATATTCCATTTGTAAATTGTAATCCAGGTGTTAGAAATAGTTATCAATATTCCCAGGCCAGACAAGCTATGGGAATATATGCTTCAAATTATAGAAATAGATTGGATTTAGCGTATATATTGTATTATCTACAAAAACCTCTTGTAAATACAAGAGCCATGAAATATATAAATACAGATGTATTACCATTCGGAGAAAATGCTATAGTTGCTATGATATGTTATACCGGATACAATCAAGAAGATTCTGTTATTATGAATCAATCATCTATTGATAGAGGATTCTTTAGATCTATGAACTTGAGTAAATCAAATACAACTATACAAAAAAACCAGTCTACTTCACAAGATGATATATTTCAAAAACCTGATGCATCTAAAGTAGCTGGTATGAAGAATTCATCTTATGATAAGTTAAACGAATATGGTTATGCAGAGGAAGAAACTATAGTAGAAAATGGAGATATAATATTAGGAAAAGTATCACCTATACAACCAACTGGCCGTAATGATAAAGAATTTAAAGATGCTAGTGTCATATATAAATCCAATGTACCCGGTGTTATTGATAAAGTATGGAAAAATATACAAAATAGCGAAGGATATGCTGTTAGAAAAGTCAGAATTAGAAGTGAAAGAATACCACATATTGGAGATAAAATGTGTTATACTGATGATCATGATGTATTAACATTATCAGGTTGGGTTTGTATAAAAGATTTAACATATGAACATAAAGTAGCGTCTCTGGAAAAAGTTTTAGGAATTCATGTTTATGGTAAATGGGTAGTTTGGGATGGTTTAACAGATATGGAAAAAATAAAATATAAAGATGTTCATAAAAGTTATATCACAACCATTAAATATGTAAATCCTACTGATATTATAAAACTTGATTATGATGGTGATTTATATGAAGTTAAAGGGCGTTGTGTAAATTTGAAAGTAACTAAGGGGCATAGAATGTATGTTTATATTAAAGGCCAAGAATACAATAGTATTGATGTAGTTGAGAATATATACAAAACTAAACATGCTTTTATCAGTTCTGGAATTAATGGATATGCAGATACAAAATATATTGAAGATATTAAACTTTCTAAAAAACATATTCATAAATTATTAAAAAAATATAACCATTGTTCAACTAAAGCAGATGTTAGAGGTATTGAAGTTACTAATGATATACTTGATAAATTACAACATTATGCACTTTATTGTGGAACACATGTTGAACATGATGTTAAAACAGGGGAAATATTTGTTTCTGGAAAAGATTACACAGATGTGAAATATAATAATGAAAATAATTATACTATTAGCCATTTTAAAGGAAATGTATATTGTTGCACAGTTCCAAGTGAAACTGGTGTTATATATGTAAGACGTAACGGAAAACCAGTTTGGTGTGGTAATTGTTCAAGACATGCTCAAAAAGGTACTATCGGTATCACATTACCACAATCAGATATGCCATTTACAAAGGATGGTATATCTCCAGATATAATAATGAATCCAAATGCATTGCCATCACGTATGACAATTGGACAATTAATTGAACCATTAGTTGGAAAAGTTGGAGCTCTTGAAGGGAAAGAGATGGATGGCACTCCTTTTAGGACATTTGATCTGGAATCTATGAAAAATATATTAGAAGAACATGGATATCATAGGGATGCAGTTGAATATATGTATAATGGTATGACTGGAAAGAAATTAAAGTCTGAAATATATATCGGTCCTATTTATTACCAAAGGTTAAAACATATGGTATCAGACAAGATACATTGCTTAACTATGGATCATGAAGTATTAACTGATAATGGATGGAAGTTTTATCATAATATTCATAAAAATGATAAAATAGCAACACTTAAAAATGGCAATATAGTATATGATAAACCTATAAAACTATTATATTATCCTAATTTTAAAGGAGATATCTATCATGTTAAATCAGAACATTTAAATTTAAGAGTAACAGCAGAACATCGTATGTATGTATCAAAAGATGGTATTAATTTTACACTTGAGAAAATATGTGATATAATCAATAAATCATTATTATACAAATCATATGATAGTGATATTATATGTATAGATCACAATAAATCTGTTACTATAATTAAAGATTGCAAAGAGCCAGTATTCTGTTTGGAAATGCCAGAAGAGATATTTTGTGTAAGAAAAGATGGAAAATCTGTATGGACTGGTAATTCAAGACAAAGAGGATTGTATACTGTCCTTACAAGACAAGCACCTGAAGGTAGATCAAGAGATGGTGGTTTAAGATTCGGTGAAATGGAAAGAGATTGTATGATATCCCATGGTTTATCAAGATTTTTAAAAGAAAGAATGATGGAAACAGCAGATGCATACTCTACATGGGTATGTACAGAATGTGGTATGTTTGCAAAAAGAAGATTATTAAAAGATAATAAGAAAAATAAAAGAAGAATAGATATATTTGAATGTGCAAGTTGTAGAAACAAAACAAGAGTTGCAAAAATTAGAATTCCATATGCATTTAAATTATTAATACAAGAAATGTTATCAATGTGTGTTGCTCCTAGAATAAGAGTTAAAACAGATAGATTCAGTGGATAATTTTTTTATTTATGAATTAATTACATAATACTATATATATAATGTGATTAATAACTATTATTTTTATAGGTATTATAGTATTATAATATTATACATATTAGGATGGATGCATATATTATTATATTAAAAAACATGACATACAGAGAACTTAAAAATGAATTGATGAATAATAATGATCCTAAAAAAGACAATATTATTAGAACTATTATGCTAGATAAAGCTAAAAGATATATACAGATCAAAAAATCTGAAAATACAAAAGATAATAAAGGTGATATATATAATATTGTTGATAGTATTCTTGATGATATTGAAAGAGATGAAAAAATGTATCCTAAACCAAAAAAACGAAAAAAAGAACAATTTGTTAGGGATAAATTAAATGATGCTATGGCGGAAAGGTTGCAAAGTGAATTGTATATTAATAATTTACGGAAAAAAAGAGATAAAAGGAAAGAATTTATTCATCCTTTTATAAATACATCATCAAGTTATCAAAATAAATAAAATAATAACTTTATTTATTAACATCACCTTTAACTACCAGTCTGTATCCTATAGATATACCAGATTTCTCACTTGGTCTTAAAATTTTACATATATCATTTAATTGCATATTGTAATATTTCGCAACTGGATCATTTATAAAAATTTTTGGTATTTGTTTTTTTGTAACATTATACTCTTTTATCACTTTTTCAGCCTCTTCTTTTGGTAATAATATATGTTTAGGGACAAGATAATGACTTACTATATCAAACATTAATTCTCTTTCAAGAAATATTTCTGTCGTTGGATAATTATTTCTAATATGTTGTTCTGCTTTTGTAGCTATGTCTTTTACAACCAAAATTTTTTTATTTTTTGAATATTTATTTAAGAATGTATCTGCACCAAAAGATCTTTTAAATGCAGATATCTTATTCGGAACTATCTTTAAAATTAACTGTTTCTCATTATTTAATGTTATCTTGTAAATCATATCTTCTGTTATGTTATCTAACAAATTATTTATATTTGTATCTAAATTATTGCTATCTAATAATTCTCTATTAGTTAACATTTTAATAGTATTTGTTAGTATAGTATTGACAACATCACTATTGTTTTTTTCAACTTTGTATAGTGAATTACTCATATATTATATTATATATATTGATACATATTTATATTTATTTATTTCTTCAATTTTTTTAATTTATGTGAATATATCTTGTTGTTATATTCGGATTGATATCGTCCACTTCATCAGTTACTTCATCTGATGAAAAAAATGATTCTGGGACATTTAACGAATCAGAATAAGATTCTAATTCGTTATTTTTGTTATTAAAATCTTTTATATAATTAATGATATATGGGTCTGTTGATAATTGATTTATTATACTCATTGATGATTCAGTATTCAAACTTTTTTCAATATCATCTACCAAATTATTTATAGCATCTGGATTTCCAGAATAAATAACTGAAGTGTCTAATTCTTTATAAACTTCATCAACACTATCACTAGAATTATTTAATGCATCAAATAGCTCATCTGTTGAATTAGAATCACTATTATAACATATTTCACTATTGTCATCGTCTGAATCAGGAATTTGTAATTTAACTATATTATTGCCACCTTGTTGACCATATATACTACTTATAACATTTTCATAATTATCCCTAAAAGTATCTAATATTATTTTAAATACACTTGGACTAATATTATGTATGTACAATATATCATCTTCTTCAATAATATATTTTTCAAATCTTTTAACTACCTCTTCTGATACAGTAAATTTTGAATCATCTATAATAATAGTTGGCATAGTTCTATATATCTTATCCCATATCTTTATTAAATAATTATTTCCACATTTTTATGGAAAATTGAAAATATATCTATAAAGGTAATATTACAATATAATTAATATAATAAATATAGTAAATATGGAAAATATCATTAAAAAATATATAACATTTGATAATATAATTGATAATTATATTAATGCAGATTCTATAGAACAAAATGTATTATATATTGGTGTAGGAACTGCTGCAAACATGATTCTTAAAAAGAAAAATAAATTAGATTCATGTGATGAACAACAATATATACCATTTCTTAAACATATTAAAAATATGTTTCCAGATATCCATTTACATATTATTCTTATTGATAAAGCATTACAAAATCCACCATATTGTGTACAAGTAGATAATTTATCTGATACTCCTAATAATGATCAGTATAGTATATCTGATAATAAATGGAAAAAAGATATTGAATATGATAATATATATAACAGTACATATGGCGATAAAGTATATGTTATAATGGATTATATGTATTATGATAATTCAGAAACTATTGAAAAGTTATATGAATTAAATGAACATATCAAAAATAATAATGATATATTACTTTTTCATGATTTTACAGGCCGTGATACATATACATTATCATATCTATTTGATGAACAAATTGAAGGTTATAAGGACAGAATAATATATGATATTACACTCCGATTTGATGGAACTTGCTATGTAGATATGACTGATAAAACTTATTTTTTAGATATTGAAATGTATGGAAAGTATATACATCTACTAAATCCATATAATATAAAATCAGAAAATATAGCAAATGCAATAAATACTGCACATACATATAATTATAAAATGCAATTATTAATTTCAATAAATAATAGAATGCATATACTTAAAAATATTATATATCCATTTTATAGAAAATATAATATCTTGAAAAACAAGATAAAAAACAAAAATATTAGCAATAAAGAGATTATAAATTTGATTGACAATAGCAAATATGATAACATATTTTCTATTGGTGCATGTAGTGGATATTCAGACTTATATTGTGATATAAATGATTATAGTAATAATCCACTGGATATTAATAAATTAGAGAATATGTTAGATAAATATAAATATTATTTAAAAATATTTCTAAAAGGTTTACTTTTTATCAGTTTTTCACATAATTTAGATAATATTGAATACATGACAGATAATTTAATAAAACTAATTGATAGTGAACCATATAAATGGTCTGATATTATAGAATATGATTATATTAAATCACCACTTAAAAATATAGGTATAGATCTGTCTTTAGCACCAACCAGAAGTTGCTATTTATAAACAACCAGAAGTTGCTATTTATAAATTATACACTTATAGTATATCTATTATAATGATAAATGCTTTAGTTGTTATCATATTTATCTTAATTTATCTAATATTAGCGACTATTATTTTATATAATACAAAAAAATCAGTATTCACGAGTAACATACTAGACGATACATATATAATGTCAGCAGAAGGAAAAGCTGTCATTACATACAAAAATAATAATATAATAGGAAATGGAAATATCGGACTAAATTTTGTATTTTTATCAAACATATACAGCAATAATTTTTATGTTTACCACGATCCATCGGATATATTGCAATATAATGATATGATAAATATGAAAATATTACATGATGGATACTTGATAGTATCTGCCAGAGGAGATCCATTTCGCAATTTGGCAGGAGATTTTAGTGAATTTATGAAAAATATAGGATCAAATATAGATAATTACAGTGCAAACAGCAGATATATATTAATCAGTCAATTTAAGAATAATAGGATAATAACACATTTTGAATCTATATCAAAAGACACTATAACATATCCGATAATATATACAAAGAATATAGGTTGTTACCATAATCCTACTTCATTAAAGCCATATAAACATAATATATTTTTTTCAAATAAAGATAATGATATGATAAAATCATGCTCACTTGAAGCTGTATCAAGAGGATATTATAAATTTGGAATTATTGATAGAGAATGTATCCCTATTAAATCTGATAGAGATTTGGATAGAGACTTGCTAAAAGGATCAGAATGTGTAAATGGCAAAGGGGACCTTTATTATATGAGTGTATATAATGTAAACAAGTATAATATGGAAGAAAAAGTGGAAGGTGTTGTATTGTTTGAAAGTGAAAAATTTAGTGGCAAAAAATTATTATTAACAGAAGGGGAGCATACAAATCCATTTGGAGGAGTTGATAATAAGATTGATAATTTTAGGTCTGTGATTATAGGTGATAATTATATATTTTTTGGTGTTACTGAGGATGGTTTTATAAAATCATTTAGTGGACCTAAAAGGATGCATATTAATAATAGAATGGAAATAATAAATGTAATGAGAAAGAAAAGTAGTTCTGTTATATTATCAAGTAATGAAGGAGAATACGTTGTTGATATAGGTAGGACACAATTGCCACCATACATGTATGTAAAAGTTAATAGAGTATTATTGGGCAGTAGTGTAAAGCGGATTATATTATATTCAGGATTTGATTTTACAAATGTTATAGAAAATAGGACATTTTCTGGAAGGATATCATATCCTAAAATAATAAGATCTGTAGAAATAAAATAAAATTGATTATTATTATGTATAAGTACTGGATAATATATAATAATATTACTTATGAGTGGGAAAACATTAGTGATAGTTGAATCTCCTGGAAAAATTACAAAAATAGGTAAAATTTTAGGCCCTAAATATGTTGTAGCTGCATCAGTTGGACATATAATAGATCTTCCACCCAAAGAGATGGGTATTTCTATTAATAATAAATTTAAACCTGTTTACAAAGTTATTAGTGGAAAAAATAAGGTAATTACAAATATTAAAAATAATTATAAAAATTGTTCTGATATTATATTGGCAACAGATGAAGATAGAGAAGGGGAAATGATAGCATGGAGTATAGCACATGTATTAAAATTGGACGATCCAAAGAGGATTGTATTTAATTCAATAACAAAAACTGATATTATGAAAGCTATTAGCAAACCCGGCCATATTGATATGAATATGGTAGATGCACAAAAATCAAGAAGAATATCTGATAGACTCGTTGGATTTGAATTATCTCCACTTGTTAATAAATATTTAAGTTCATATAAATTATCTGCTGGACGAGTACAATCTGTTGTTGTTAAAATTATAATTGAAAGAGAAAATGATATTAAGGAACATTATAAAAGTAATCAAGCATCTTATTTTAAAATAAAAGCGGAATTTAAAAAGGATAGTCATATATTATCTGGGGTATTATATGATAGTAATGATATCGTATCAAAAATTACTGATAGTGATAAAATTAGAGATATGTTTGATATATACAAAGATACTGTATTTAGTATTAGGAGTATTGACAACAAAATTAGTAAAAGAAATCCTCCACCACCATTTACAACATCAACATTACAGCAAGAAGCAAACAAAAAATGCGGATTTACATCCAAAGTAACTATGATGGCTGCACAAAAATTATATGAAGCAGGACATATAACATATATGAGAACAGATTCTGTAAATCTATCTACAGAAGCTCTAGGTGCTATTAAAAAATATGTTATATCTGAATATGGAAATAATTATTACAAAAAAAATGTGTATAAGAATAAAGGTGCCTCACAGGAAGCACATGAAGCTATACGACCAACATATCCTAATAAAAAGAATATTAAAAAGCAAGGAAAGATAGGTGATAGAGAGATACGATTATATGATATGATATGGAAAAGAACCATAGCATCTCAAATGAAACCAGCAGAATATAGTGTTAATAGTATAGTTATAGATATAAAAGATGACAGTGAACATTATTTCTTATCAAAAATAGAAGTATTATTATTTCTTGGATATTTGAAAGTATATGGGGTAGAATTGCCAGAAAAGTCAGATAGTGATAAAAATAAAATGATAAAAACTGGAGATAAGGTTGATCCTATGTATATAGAAGCAAAGACAGAATATAATAAACAGCCTGCATTTTATAATGAAGCATCATTAATAAATAAATTATCTCCTAAAAATTTAGATATAGGAAGACCATCAACATATGCATCTATTATATCAAAAATATTAGAGAGAGGATATGTTGAAAAAACTGATGTTGATGGTAATGAGTACGATGTATCTATACTTAGACTTGAAGATAAAATAATTACAGAAAAAAAGGATACAATTATTATGGGATCTTATAAAAATGTATTTATATCAACAAATATGGGCAGAATGGTAAATGAATTTTTGGATAAAAATTTTAAGGATATAATGGATTACAAATTTACTGCCAGAATGGAGGATGATTTAGATAAAATTGCAAGTGGAAAATTATTATGGTATGATATGCTTGATAAATTTTATAAAAGTTTCCATCCAATCGTTGAAAAATTAGGAAAGATGAAAATATCTATTAAAGATAAGTATGAGAAGGTTATAGGAAAGGATCCTGCAACAGGAGACGATATAATAGCATATGTGGGCAAATATGGGCCAGTATTAATGAAAAAGGGATCAAAATCTAAAGCTGTATATGCTCCTATAAAAGATCCATTAACTATAGAAAATATATCACTTGAGCAAGCTTTGGAAATATTTAAATATCCTAAAAAATTGGGAGTTTACAAAAGGAAAAATGTTGTAATAAAGAAAGGTAAGTATGGGTTTTATATTGAGTATGGAAAAGCTAAATTGGCTTTAGAAAAAGAAGTTACACTAGATGAAGCTAAAATTTTAATCGATAAAAGAGGACCATTAAATGAGATAAATGACGATCAGTATAAGTATAGAATATTAACAGGTCAATATGGGAAATATATAAGTGTAACTCCCAAAAAGAAAGGTAGTAAATCATTTAATATATCATTACCGGATGATATTGATATAAGTAGTATAAATAAAGATAATATACAAGATATTATTAATAAATACAGAAAAAAAAGAAATTATAAAAGAAACTATAAGAAAACTTAGTATTTCATATCTGCAAGTTCAGATATCTTCCATGTTTCATGTTTTCCATTTGGTAGAGGTCTTCTGATAACAAGAGGCATAATTCTATGTTTAAGTTCAAGCTCAGCTATATCCTCAGCTGATAAATTATCAATGTTTTTTATTTTTGGTTGAGCTCCATCAGCTAATTGGGCTGTTCTATCACTTAATAATCTTACACGTTCAAATGGAAATAGATATGGTTTTGTAATTCTTGTATCAGTTGTTTCTTCTGTGGGATCATCTATATCGTTATCAAAATCAAAATCTTCAAAATCTGAGCTATCATCAACATTATAATCTTCATCATCTATTTCGACATTATCCGATAATTCATCAGATTCCTCCTGCTCGCTATATTCTTCTGTTTCACCATAAATTTGAGATTGTTCAGTATCTTCTATATCTTCCTTTATATCAGACATATATATCTTATATTATATATAATTAAGCATTTATGCATTAAAGTGTCAATTTTTTTGGTTATATAAAAAATTGAAAAATTCAATCTTAAATAGGTCCTTTAAGCTGGATATTATCTATAATAAAAAAAGACAAATATGTCAAAAAACCCCGAAATATTCGATATTAACCCTAAAAACTATGATAACTTTTTGGAATACTTTTTAAATTATATTGGTAAGGAAACCGGTGGAATAGTTAATTTTAGTATTGAAGATTTATTAGATTATCTTCTTACCATGAAGATCAAGTCAGTTGATCTCAGAGAAATTTTGAGATCTATTTATAATAAACATCATGTTCATATGGCAAATGGAGTCATATATCTTTTGCCTATAAATATAGACGCAAATGATTTAGAAACTGCACAATTGTTTTTACAAATTGCAGGTTCTAATGATGAACTTGTTAGTGTATCTGGATATGCATACACTGGAAGTAGTGTGATTTTACACTACGTCTACAGTTGTATTATTCCAAATAATAATAATAATAATATGTTACATTCCGGGGCAGCGTCTCAAACTATTCCTGTTGTTCATTTGCCATATTTGGCAGGTGTATTACTTAAAATGCGAATGAAAACAATTAATTAAATTGTTTTCCCTTTATTTTCTTCTTTATTTTCTTTATTTTCTTTATTTTCTTTATTATAACTTATGTATAAATATTATAAAAAAATTGATACATAAACAATATATAACTATAATAAATAATAGATAATAAAGATGTCTAAAGTAGCCAGCAATATTAAATCAGTATATGAATTATTTATAGAAGAAACTGAAAAAGATGAACCATGTGTTGATATATTAGAATCTCTTATTGATAGATTACCAAAAGAAGACATTGATAAGATAACCGAACTAAATTTATGCTTTAAAAACTTGAACAAGTTGCCGGATAATATAGGACGTCTTACTAATTTACTAACATTACTTTGCTATAATAATAAGATTAGTAAAATCCCTCGGATGATGAAGAATTATTATTCTTCATCATCCGAGTCGGGTGAAAGAGGATTTGTATCCTCTTTCGCCTCCTGATAGTATATGTAATCTTACTAATTTACAAGTAGTTTCTTTGGCAAGTAATCAAATAAGTGAATTACAGGAGATGATGAAGAATTATTATTCTTCATCATTGAGTCGGGTGAAAGAGGATATATGTCCTCTTTCGCCTCCAGATAATATAAGTAACCTCACTAATTTACGCATATTTTCTTGTACCAATAACAAAATAAAGGTGGTACCAAATAATATTGGAAATCTTACTAATTACTATAACAGTTTCAATGAATTCGATAATTGAAATACAAGGAAAAATATTAATATATTTTATTTATCAGAAAATATATTAATAGAATAAAATAGGTATTTTATAAGATATGATAAATAATATTAATTCATAATGAATCAAGTGCCTCCAAAATGGTTGGTGATGTGAATATTATAAAAAAATTGATACATTAACTGCTAAATAACATCACATACATGTTCAATATTATTTACAAAAATGAGCAAAGTATTTCAAAATAAAGGGTTAGTAAAGGATATATGTGAAGGTATCCAACAAGACATATATACTCCAGAGGAAATAATTAATAAATTAGATTCTCTTGATAATAAAGATATTATCAATGATATATGTGTTATCAAAGCAAAAAATGCTGATAAAGATATAGATATCAGTATTTTACATGAATTATGCCATAAAGATGATAAATGGGACAAAGTATTGGAATTTGTTTTGGACATACCTGAAACAGATATTAATATTTTTGTACAACATGCAACACCTATAGCTGTATGTATCCAATATGGTAATATTGAGAGAATAAATATGTTTATAAAATACGGTGCAAATTTGAATGTACAAAATGATTATAATGGACAAGGTGAGAATAATAGCAGGTATTCATTATTGGGATTTACATTAATGCATACTCATATTAGAGATAATGTAAAGGAGGAAATATTAAACTTGTTGCTAGATAATAAAGCTGATATAAATCAACCTTGTATAATTGATGAAAATGGGAATAATAGAATGTTTGTGTTTGAAGTAGCACAACAACTTTCACCAGATATGATACTCAAATCTATTGAATACTCTGATATAGATATAAAATCTACTTGTCCAAGTACTGGTGAAAATTTACTTCATAAATGTGTTTCAAACACTAATTATGACTTGAGTGACACAATTAAAATGTTACTTGAAGACATTGATGTGAATTCAGTAGACATCAAAGGATTATCAGCTTTACACCATGCATCAACAGTGGAATATATAAATTTGTTAGTAGATAATGGTGCAATGATGGATTTAGAAAGTGGAAATGATACCTACAATGCATCTCCATTATTATATAACATAATACAAGGAGATGATAAAATAGATATGGTAAGATCTTTACTGGACAAAGGGGTAGATGTTAACAAACCTATGAATATGAATGATGGATCTATATCACCACTAGAAGTATCAATTGCACGCTCAAATATCAATATAACTAGAGAATTGATGTTAAATAAAAATGTATCATTATCAAAAGGATGGATGAATGATGTAACGGTCTGGCCGGTTGCAATGATGGGTATGGACAATGGCCACGATCAAGAAACTAAACTTGAAGTTCTTAAAACAGTATACAAAAATGCACCTAAATGGCGTATCCTTAAAACCTTTTGTATAACATTTCCATATAGTATATTAAAATTAATATTCTTAAAATTATACAATTGGTTTTTTTCTAGATAAATTAATTTATTCTTTATTGATAAAGAAAATCTGTTTTACAACAAGTACATATATAAATAACTTGATAGCTATTAAGTCTTCTTTTAAATTTTGCTTCTCTTAATTCATGTTTGGTATGTGAGTCACATTTTGAATTTGGACATATATAATTTCTCGTATAAGGCAAAATATCATTATATACCATTGATTTAACATCTCTAGAATTATATGTTTGTGTACTGCCAGTAACCCTTCTAGATAATATTTTAGTTCTGGGTTTTATCTTTCTGACATAACCACAATTATTACATATATGAAATGCCTCTTGAATCTCCTGAGACTCCTTGGCAACTATTTTATTATCTTTTTTTTGTATATCTTTCACAGCATTATATACAAATTCTTTTTCTTTGGTTTGTAATTTTTTATATTCTGTCAATTTATTTATATCAGATAAAATTATCTTCTCTATAATTTTTTTATCATCATCAGATAATATTTGAGCTAATATATTATCAAAAAGAGCCTTATAATTAACTCCTCCTTCTTGATCAAGTGATGGTGATTTAGATATGTCTAATATAGTGTTACAACTTGGACAAAATACCATTATATATGCTTTATATATATAATAGTTACATTAATTAAGTTTATATCAATTTTTTGTAAAATTGGTATGATAATTATATTAATTATTAATTATTGTACATAAGATAGTTAATAATTGCATTAATTAAGTTTATATCAATTTTTTGTAAAATTGGTATGATAATTATATTAATTATTAATTATTGTACATAAGATAGTTAATAATTACATTAATTAAGTTTATATCAATTTTTTGTAAAATTGGTATGATAATTATATTAATTATTAATTATTAATTATTGTACATAAGATAGTTAATAGTTGCATTAATTTAGTTTATATATGATGGAACATGACTATAAATATTATATATTTTATGGATATGTCATACAGTAGTCATTTAATATCAAATGACTATATAATCTGATTATATATAGTGTTTATATGGTATAATATAGACTATTATAGGCATATATACATGGAAAAATTGATAATTTTTATATAAGTGAAATATGTTATAATTATTTTCTACTAAATAATTTAAGGGATACCCAAGTTCGGATAATATATGAGTAGTTATAATAATTTCATAAAATTTATGAACAAATATAAATTAATAAAAAATGACAATACTCCGATAAGTCACACAATGATGGGGCCTCCATTCGGATCATATTGTGTACCAAATGATAAATTAAAAGAATTTACAAATTTATACTTGAAAGCAGTAAATGAAAATAAATCAGAATTGCATGTTGTGGAGAGAGCATTAGACATAGGTCCTTTGGTAATTGATGTTGATATAGATTTAGAAAAGCAATACAAAAAAAGATTATACACACTAAAAGACATTAAATATCTTATTAGAAAGACAAATGGGATAATAGATAGTTACTATAATATTGAGAACAGATCACATATGAGAGTATTAATAACAGAAAAAGCGAAACCAACAATAACATCAAAAAGTGTTAAAGGGGAATCAGGAAAAAAAGTAAGAGTAAAGGATGGTTTTCACATATACTATCCATATATACCATTAGATGTAGAAATGCGAGAGCTAATTTCAAAAGAATTAGCGGCAACAATAAAAAAGGAAAAGCCATTTTCCCATATTCCATATACAAATGATGAGACAAAATTAATTGATTCAAGTGTAATAATATCAAATGGTATGGTTATGTATGGTTCTGTAAAACCTAAGAAAATGGGAGGCCAACGATACGAATTAACATATGTTATAAACTCTGATTTGAAGAAGTGTAAACTTGATAATTATAGCATGAATAAAATTGTAAATATAACTTCAAATAGAAGATTTTGGAATAAAGAGTCATTTCCTTTAAGAGATACTATAAGTGAAAAGGATTTAATATTAGCAAAAAAAAGAGCAGGTATTAAAGTAAAAGAATCAATTGTATTAAGTATAGATACAGATAGTGATGAATGTACAAGTGGTGATAGTGATGATGATTATGATATGTTAGACAATATAGACAAAAGTAAGAAAGATATGGATGATCCTTTAGTAGGTAAAGTAAAAAAAATACCGGATGGTGGAGGATTAAACAGTAGTATGTTTCTTATAGATGAAAAATATAAGAAAACTATTGACATTGCTAAAAAATTAACATCTATCTTAAGTAAAAAAAGGAGTACAGCATTTGAGGATTGGATTCATGTATGTTGGGCTTTAAATAATATATCTAGAAATAATGAACTTTATGAAGATTTTATTAAATTTTCAAAAAAAGCAAAAAATTATGATAGAGCTTCATGTAAGAAGAAATGGGAAGAAGCAACTACATGGAAAACAAAGAATAAACAGGAAGGGTTTGGAATCTCATCCTTAAAAATGTGGGCATGTAAAGACAATCCTAAAGCATGTACAAAAATATTAAGGGAATCTGTTAGTCATTTATTTGACGAAGTAGATGGGAAAAATGATTTTGATATGGCACAATTAGTATATGCATTATACAAACATACTTATGTATGTTCGGACTTAATAAATAATATATGGTATGAATTTCAACCTCAAAAACATAAATGGGTATATGTTCCAAAAGCAAACACATTAAAAACAAAATTATCAACTGAATTAGCTGAAGAATTTGGCCGTTTAGCAGAAAATCATATGCATGAATATATAGCGGCTATATCAGGAAAAGCATCAGAACTTGCACGAAAACAGAATAAAATGAATGAAACGACAACAATTATAAATAATCTAAAAAAAAATCCAGTAAAAGAGAGATTAATACATGAATGTGCTAATTTATTTTACGATTCTGAATTTGATGAAAAGTTAGACGCAAATAAATATTTGATAGGTTTTAATAATGGTGTATATGATTTAAGGACTCATTCATTTAGGGATGGGACACCAGATGATTATTTAACATTTAGTGTTGGATATGATTATATTGAATATGACATGAATCATAAATATGTTATATATGTGATTAAATGTTTACAGAAAGTACAAACAGATGAAGAAATGCGTAATCATGTTTTAGTATTATTTTCATCATTTCTTACAGGGAATATAAAGGATGAAAGGTTTGATATTTTTACAGGTAGTGGAGCAAATGGTAAAAGTTTAACAGTTAAACTTTTGCAAAAAACATTGGGAGATTATGCAGGTGTTTTAAAACCAACAGTATTTACTAGGAAAAGAGGAGCATCTAGTCAAGCAGATCCAGAAATTGCCGCTTTAAAAGGAAAAAGATTTGTAGTATTAAATGAACCCGAAGCTAATGAAGTTATACATGTAGGATTATTAAAAGAGATGACAGGAGGGGATAAAATACAAGCAAGAGAATTATATAAAAATAATATTGAATTTTATCCACAATGTAAATTTGTAATGTTATGTAATGTATTGCCAAATATAAATGCTAATGATGGAGGTACATGGAGACGTTTAAAAGTAACACCGTGGGAAAGTAAATTTGTTGATGTTGATGAAAATGGACTTGTTAATGGTAAAAGAAAATTAGAAGATAAAGAATTTCCAAAAGATGATACACTTGAAGGTAAATTTGATAAGTGGAGATCTGCATTTATGTGGCTTTTATTAAAAAAATATTACAGAATATATGAAAAAAATGGTATTCCTGATCCAGATAAAGTAACAGCGGAAACAAAAAGATACAAAGAACAAAATGATAGTTTTTACGCCTTTATAACTGACGAGTATGATATAACTGGATCAAATAAAAATAAAGAATATATAAGTAGTGTTTATGACGGTTTTAAAGAATGGTATAAAGTAAATTATCCGGGATGCAAGACTCCTCCTTCAAAAGAGTTTAAGGAATACATTAGTAAGATGAGACGTATAACTGTGAAAGGTAAACTTGTATATGGATTAAAATATTCTGTTAGTCATGATTATCAAGAAGAAGATGATGAAGAAGAAGAATAAATAAAAAATTGATTTATTAATTGATACATAATAATATATACAATAATATTATTACGTACAATATATGCTAAGTGTTGTTGTAGCTGGTGCAAAAACATATTCATTAATTGGTGGATTAGGTAATATAAGTATAAATAGTATAATATGTACAGTATCATTAACTTCAAATTCTATATGTAAAACACTCGATTATATATCACGATCTGACAATTTATATATCAAAGATTTTTCGACTAAATTAGAAGAGATAGATCTAAAATTTCATGTATCAATAATTGAAGAACTTGTAACAGAATTAGCAAATAAGAACATAAAAAGTCCAACTATAAAAAAATCTATTGTTGGAGTTAATAATATACTTAATAAAATACATAATGAATTATCAAATATGGAAAAAAATATAGAGTACCATAATTCAAAATATTTTAATACATGGAGATCGTTTGAATGTGAGTGTACTATAGATAATCTTATAAATTATAAAAATATATTAGATACAAGGTATAATATACTTGTTGATTTACTCAAACTTAATCTATAAATTTAACTCTTCATAATATAGTATATTATGAAGATAATACTGTTTCACAATAAAGATAAAAAATTAAAATATATTGATGAAAAGGATGTTATTGATAGTTTATACTATTTTGAAGCAAGAATTCCTAATAGTAGTGATATTAAAGAATACAAAAAATCTGGAAAAAATAGTTCTATTGTAAAATACTTTGAAACACACGATATACAAGATATAAAAGATATGTTGTCTACAATTCAACATAAAATACCATTATATGATGAATTTACGAAAAATATGTATATAATTAATAAGGAAAATGTATATGATAGAGTAGTAAAGCAACATTATAGATTTCCTACAAAAGAGCTTATAGAAATGCTTAAAAAAAGAAAAATTTACATAGAAAAAT
>Ga0209692_10001439_pt1 | contig 32550 bp, 33 predicted proteins | sample tdDd472_FD_187129 | JGI IMG/M metagenome (GOLD analysis project Ga0209692, IMG submission 187129) | Marine sediment microbial communities from the Atlantic coast under amendment with organic carbon and nitrate - tdDd47.2 (SPAdes)... | ecosystem: Environmental > Aquatic > Marine > Coastal >...
AATCGGAGACGAGCTTGGAAACGGTAGGGGCCGCACGCTGGTCAGCTCGATCTTTCGCGAGATCCTTCCCCAAAGTCGCGTTGGCAATCGCCTTCCGCGCTGCCTCGCGCGCTTCGGCTGCCTTGAGCGTCCCAACTCGACCGAGACGGAGACGCTTCTTATTTCCTCCGGGCACGGGCCGGAATTCAGCGAAGAATGTTCCTGTGCCAGTGGTCGTTCGATAAAATCCGAAACCCGCCAGGTCGTCGTCAAAGTAGAATTTGGTCTTGTTCGGAAGCGCCGATTTCATCGCCTCCGCAACCGATTCCGCCGTGATTTTCATATCCATCTAATCCGTTCTTATAGCCACTATGTAGCCAGTATTTAGGATGGTCGGGCAAATCAATCAAGCGGACATGGGTTTCAGTGCGTTGTATTTCATGGATTTTTGATACAGCAAGCCACAGGGGGAATGGCTATATATCTCGTATAGCATGATTTGTAATCAGAGGGTCCGCGGTTCGAGTCCGTGCGGGGGCACCAGATTTCCGATTTTTGATTCTTCTTTGCAGGTTGCCGCCCGCCAACCCAACCTGGCGGTTGCGGTTCGAGGTTTCTGCTCTCACATGCACCAGCAAGAAATCTTCGCCTATGTGAGGACTTGGATGTCCCGTGGCGAATGCTTCTCTTCGCCGAGATGAGGTTTGCTTCGAAGCTGCAGCCTTGGATCCAAGGCCAGGTCATCATCCTTTGAGATCGAACATTCTGGCATGACCAGACAACTGGCCGGCGCCGTTAGGCATTGGATGTTTGCTTCCAGGGCTGAGCCTTCTTTGTCGCATAGTCCATGAAACCCTGCACGATCATATGCTGGTCGCGGGTGGCCAGAAGTGGCGGATGCTTGCCGGCGAGGCTGTCGAACACCGTGACGTCGCTTCCATTCTTGCGAACGAAATTGATGGCGGCGGCATCGCGATGCCAGCTTTCAGCGCCGAAGAGCAGTGCGACGGGACTCGGGATGGCCGCAATCGTGTTTGTCAGGTCGAACTGGGCCGACATCGTCTGTTTGATGACGTCGGCGAGCACGGGATCGATCTTGTAGCGATAGCGGTCGCCGACTTGCCTGACATAGTTCTTGCCGAAGAACTCCGCGTCGAGATGATCCGGCAGCGGACCCAGCGTGCGATCCAGCACGTCGTATCCCCATTTCGCCGCTTCGTCCCAGGTGTCGAATTCCGCGCCGCACATCTCGATCAGGCGGGCGCGAAACTCCTCGTTCGGGCCATAATTGATCAGCGGGATGTCGTTCAGGATCACGCCGTCGAAGCGTTCGCGAAATGCCTGGATGTAGAATACCGCCATCACGCCGCCCCAGGAGGTTCCGATGACGAAGCGCGGCCGCCCGGGGAAGGCGCTGAACAGCGCATGAATCGTCATCAGCATGTTTTTCGGCGAGTAGACATCCACATTTCCGAAATAGGTGCTGTCGCCACGACCTATGATGTCCGGCACGATCACCGTGTAGCCGTTCCCGGACAGATGATCGGCGAGAAACGTGTATTCGCTGCCGATATGGCCGATGTAGCCCGGAAGGCAAAACAGGACAGGGGCGTTTTCCTCCGCCTGCCATATACGGATAGCCATTTCGCCGACGATCGGTCCGAAGCGAATTGCGACCTTGCGCTGAATAATATTGCTCATGGGACTGACCTCAATGCTTCGGTTATGCCCTCTTTGCTCAGACGCTTCCAGTGAACCGGCCGGCCGCCTGCTCGGGTCTTGGCCTTGCGAATCAAGGGCATGATCATGTCTGGCGAACTGACGGCAAGAATTGTGACGACGATGACCTGGGCGGCCGGGTCCGGACGCAGTGTGCCGGAATTCGTGCGCCATTCCTCCACGATTTCATTCGACGTCAGGATCCAGCCCAGATATCCCCCCATCCTGCCGTTTTCGATGCAGAACAGGCATGTGTTCTGGTCCATCTGGAACTGAACGGATCGCACGATGCGCCCGAGTTCGAAAGAATCGAATGGCGCGGTTGATGCGAGCAGGTCAATTGCCGATGTGAAGAGAACCGGTTTTTCAAACGCGGTGCTGTCGACGATCTCGCGCACGAATGCTCCTCCCGGTCTCGGACCGATCCGCTTACTGGTTCAATGGCTGAAACTGAATGTGACGATAGGTCGTCGGATTCAAGGTCAGGCCGTAGTCATATCCCAGCTTTTCGCTGGGCTGTTTAATTATGTAGTTTTCCACCAGATGCAGCGCTGCCGCCCTGATCTCTTCATTGGCAAGTCGCGCGCCGGCGCATGTGCGCAAACCGCGGCTGAACGGCATGAAGCTTCCCTGTTTGACCGACTTTTCAAGGAACTCCTTGCGCCGAAAATCGAATGTGAAGGGATCTGCCCAGGCGCGGGCGTCATGGTGAACCCCGATGATCGAGATGATGATCGGACGATCCTTCTCGAAGCGTCGACCGTGCGATTCCCAATTCTCGACGGGCACGCGAACGATCATCGGGACGGCGGGAAAGCGCCGCATCACCTCGTTGACGAAGGAGTCGATCAATCTGATCCGACCATCGCGGTCTTCCGCGCGAACAATCTCCTGATAGGGCAGGGCGCGCCCGAGCATTTCCATGCACCACAGAATCGTCGTCGCGGTGGATTCCACCCCGCCGAAGAACAGCATCGCGCTTTCCTCAAGTGCGGCATTTGGATCGTGGAGCGAGGATTTGAAGTGCTCGAAGAGGTGAGCACGCGGGGCGATGATGTCGCCCAGCTCCGACAGCAATTGCTGCTTTTCCGCCGGTTCGAAGGCGTTCGCTGCCTCGCCGACAAGGGTTTTCACCTGCAGCCTCTGCACGAATGGACGGACTTTTTCGACCCAGTCGACGAATCCCTCCGGCACCTCTTCCTCGCCGAACAACCGGAAGAAGTTCATTGCGGCATAATGGATCGAGAGTCTGCGCAGCCCGTCCCCGTCCGACAGGGCACCCGGCGTGAAAGACCGCGCAGCTGTCTCATGAATTGCCGAGAGGTTTTCCGAGATGCTGGCCTGCGCAAACTGCTTTTGAGAGATGTTCTTTCGCCGCCTCCAGTCCTCGCCATCGGTGTTGAAACGGCTGAGCATAAAATCGCTGATGGCACCATAATCCTTGCGGAAACTCTTGTCCGACTTCAGGATTTCGTTCGCCACGATATAGTCGGATACAAAGGATGTGCCATTTTCCGACGATTGCGTCTGGCTTTCAGCCTTCGAATAGAGGTCGGCGATCAGCTGCTCAGATATATTCATTTCGAAGGCTCGTCATTGCGCGATCTATATCTGGCGTTTCTGCCTCTTGACGAAACAGGCCGTCTCATGCGCCGGGCTGAAGTAGACAATCTTCTCCCTGCAGCTGATGCATTTCTGCACCGTTCGCCTGCTAAAATGACTTAGCGTCAATTTTGTAACTCGACGGCGTCTTGCCTAGGTTGAAACCTTGGGTTACGCAAGGTGATTATTGTTCCCTACGTGATTCTGGAGGGTGACTCATGGCGGGTCGTACTATCAAGTTGGCGGCAGCAGGCACCGCTGTAGTTGTCGGGCCCGCGATCGCGTCGGCCGATGACGGTGTTCCTTCCTTTGAAGTCGCAATCGAGGGCGGCCTTACGTTCTCCGATTACTCCAAGGTTGCCCTGGGCAAGGTCGGTGACAGCGGGCCGCTGGCTTTCGAAAATGACATTGGAGGCTACGGCTCTGTTTCCATCGGCCGTGGATTCGATACCGGCTCGCCTTACGACTGGCGTTTGACAGGCACCATTACCCAGTTTCTGGATAATGAGAGCAGCTACTCCGATTTCCCCTACACGGCGACAACCAGAACCAGCTTTGCTGCGCAGACTCTCGATTTCGATATTGGCCGCACTTTCGAGAATGGTAACGTCGAGACCCGTATCTATGGTGGCGTAAGGGGCCTCCACCTGAAGCAGAGCAGCGAATTCGGTGTTTCCAAGATCGGCGGCGATCCGGATTATGCCCAGTGGAGCAAGCTTGGCGAAACCGAATTCCTCGGCGCCGGTCCGCGTATCGGCGTGGATACCCGAGTGGGTAACAAGTGGGGTCTCGTCGCAGGTCTGTCCGGTTCGGCGATCTACGGACGTCGGACGTCCAGGCTGGGCGCTGAGTATTCCGCGCAGGACGATGGCTACACCTACGGTCCTTTCAGCTACGGCGAAAGCCAGAGCGAATTCGATTGGGTTGGAGAAATGACGGCCAATATCGGCGTGTCCTACATGCCGAACAGCCGTACGGAAATCATCGGTGGCTATCGGGTTCAGCAGTTCTGGAACGTAGCGGGCGGCAATGGAGAGTATCTGGGGGGCGACGATAATCCGACCGTCCACGGACCGTATATTGGCGTCAAGATGAAGTTCTAGGACAGATTTGAACAGCGTGTGCATGGTGGGGTGAGTTTTTCTCGTTTTCGAGAATTTTCCTTCGAAACAGACGGGCTGATACTGAATGGCAGGGCGACAGGAGACGGTCGTCCTGTCTTCGTGTTTCTGCACGGCATTCCGGATTTCTGGGCCAGCCTCCTGCCGTTGGCGGAAAAGTTGAATCCTTCCGGTCAGAACATCTTTCTGGACCTGCCCGGCTTCAATGGAAGCCAATCGCCAGACCGCTTGACCGGACTTCGCATCGATCGCGTCGTGCCCGCCTTGCAACTCGCGATTTCCCGATTGTCGCGTGAACCCGTCGTCTTTGTCGGACATGATTGGGGCGGTGTCTTCGCATGGTGGCTCTGGTTGACCAGAGCGACCGGCATAGACCGTTTCGTCACCATCAGCGCCCCGCATCCGGCAGCATTCGTGAAAAGCATGAGCGATGACGTGCAATGGACCATGTCCGGCTATGCCCGTAATCTGGCGACGATGCCCGAACCGATTGATCTCGATCTGCCGGCTCTTGCGAGTTGGCCAATGGATGCAGCGCACCGGGAAGCGCTTCTTGAAGCGTTGCAGCGCTCGGACCCGAACGCCATCGCCGGCTATTACCGTATGAATTATCCGCTCGCTCGAAATTACGAGATCAGCGGCGTGCCCGGCGGTTGCGTTCCGCTGCTTCTCCTTTACGGACGTTCGGATCCCTATGTTGCCGAGACCACTTTTCTGGGCGCCCTTGATTTTGCTAACGACAAGCTGGAGGTCGGCGCGATCGATGGCGGGCATTTCATCCACCTGCTCCAGGTTCCCGAAGTCGCCGCCGCAGTAAAGAAATGGATGGATGAATGACCGAAGCGCCCCAGACTGTTTCCCTCATTACAACCTGCAAGGGCCGGCTTGAACATCTGAAGCAGAGCCTGCCGCAACTGGTGTCCTTTCCAGGTTGCGAGGTCGTGGTCGTCGACTATGACTGCCCTGACGGGACGCGCGACTTTGTTCGCGAGACCTATCCGGGCGTCAAGCTGGTCGAGATCGACAACGAGCCCAAGTTCAACGCGTGCAAAGCACGCAATGCCGGTGCCGAACAGGCGAACGGATCCATGCTTGTGTTCGTGGATGCCGACATCATCCTGAGCGAAGGCTTCCTGGATCTCGTCGCCGGGATTCCTTCGGACCAATATGGCGAGTTCGTTTTCGTGAATGACGTCCGCGGGACCTGTGCGATGTCCAGAACGGCATTCGACGAAGTCGGCGGTTATGATGAAGTCATGCAGGGGTATTGCGGCGAAGATATCGACATGTATCACCGGCTTCAGCTGTTGGGTTACAGTCGCCACGTCCTGCCCGAAGAAGGTGTGAGCCGTGTGATCGAGCATTCCCATCTTGATCGCGTGGTCAATTACGGGACCGGCAGGAAGCTGAGCTTCGCCAAGGGCAAGCTGTATCGCGAAATCAAGAGCCTGTTAATGCGTTTCGAGATGCGCGCCGATGTCGATATCCGGTTCAGGCGGGAGGTGTGGCAGCGCATCGACGACATCTTCAACAGCGACGACGTCTACAAGACTGGCGCGTTTCTCGAAATTCCATTGCCGAAGATCGAGTCGCCACCCTTCATCAAGAACTGCAGTTTCGCCCGCTCGCTGCGGTTTTCCGTCAAAGTCGACCTGGAATGAGCCGGCTCGACATTCACGATCTGTTTGACGCGCGATTCGATCGTGACGATGGCCCGGTCGAGGTGGCGCTCTACATCTGCACGACACCAAGGACGGGCAGTTTTACGCTCTGTCGATATCTCATCGGCCAGGGTTGGGGCGTTCCCACAGAGTATTATCAGAGGCATTTTGCTCGACGCTTCATGCGCCAATGGGCGTTGGAGGACGATGCAACCGGTATGGAAGCGGCTTTTCGCGACTATGGCCGCCAGCTTCTGGCCCGACGGGTCAGCAAGAAGATCTTCGCGGCGAAGCTGATGCCGGAGCACGTCACGCTTTTCAACGCCGTGCATCCAAAAGGGTTCGATCGGGGTGTCCGCAACGTGTTCGTGCATCTGGTCAGACGAGATTTCAGGGCCCAGGTGGCGAGCCTCGTAGCCGCGTCATCCACGAACCGCTGGTCCTTCTCCGACGTCGAAGCTCCGGTGCGGGTCATGGACTTCACGGTTAACGGGGAGTCGGTCCACCGCGCCTGCCGCTATATCATCGAAAACAACCGTTTCTGGGTCGATGTCTTTCGCAACCAGGGCATTCGACCCATCCGGGTCGAGACAGAAGAGCTGATCGACGAGCCGGGCTCCGTTATCCATCTCCTGTCCGAACAGCTCGATCGAACGGTTGACGAGGCCGCGCTCGACCGCTCGATCCGGCAGGAGCGAACTGGCGCCTATGAAAGCGTCGGCGCGGTCAAGCACAAGGTGCTTGCGGAGTTCGGTTCGGTCATCGAGATGTATGATGAGGCATACTCCCAGGCGGCGGGATCGCTGCTGCACTCAACCTGACCGCGCGAGCACGACAGACCGGCTTCACAAGTTTTCGAAGATCGCGCGGTGGAGCGTGCGTTTCGCTGCTTCGACATGACGGGACAGGCCGCGCGAAATCGCATCCTGATAGGCCTGGTCCGACACGGTTTGCAGGCAGATTTCAGCAAAGGCGCGCGCGTCCTGGTCGTTGGCGAGCATCCTGTGAAGGACTTCCTGGTGGACGAGGCTGCGCCCGGCGAAATGCTGGGTCATCAGGATCTCTTTCTTCTTGTCCGAGAGCGTGCCGGTTGGCGGCGTTGTCCCGCGGGCGAGGCAAATTACGGGTATGCCTTCGCGCAGCGCAGTGACCGCCATGTGGTAGACATCGGTAACGACCATGGCCGCATTTCTGATACCCGCGATTCGTTGATCGAGATCCTGGGCGTGCTCCAGTCGAAGCCATGAAACATCCGTTAGATGCCGGCCACTCATTTCGGCGAGAAGCGCGACGAAAACGCGATAGAGGCTGGTCGAGCCCGAGCGGCCGAAAGAACACGCAATATAGCCTCTTTGTCCGGTCGGACCTTTGTGCTCCGGGGCACGATTGCGCAGAAAGAAGGCGCAGTCGCAGCCGAAATGGTCGCTTCCGTCCTCGCAGAGTTGCGATGCAAAGCCTGCCGACAGCACGTCGCGCAGCTTTACGCTGATCGCGTTCGAATAGAGCGAACGGAGAGCCGCCTCATAGCGCGTGTCATTCAGCTCCGCCGCGCCGAGACCGTAGATCGACGAGCCGAAGACGACGGATTTTTTCTGAAGGTCGACGCGGTTCTCCAGCAGCATCACCGCGTACCACATTTCCCGCGCGGCATCGGCTGTTTCGGCGGCGCCCGAGCGCAGCATGCGTTGCACGACATCTCCGGTCAGGTAGCTCCGCCAGTGCAGAAAATCGCCCCAGTAGACGATGCGATCATATTTCTCGAGCCGCGAGGGGTCACGCAGCTCGGCGTAATCCATTTCGAGATAGCCGAGATCGAGCGTCAATTCCTGTTCCAGGCAATAAAGATCGATCTCGCATTCGATCCCTGCATCCTGCAACACATCGATCAATGCGCGATCGACGGAGATCATTCCCGGGTTCAGTGCAAAGGGAAACGCCGTTATTACCGCAATTCTCATGACAGGTCCGTCTTGTCGAAAGGCCGACTGGCCTCCGGTCGTCTTTGTCCGGGCGAGCCGCATGACGTCGGTCATGGAACGCCGGGGCGTCAATGTTACCCCATTTTTTGGTTCCCGGGTCCACAGGGATAGAGAACTGTTACCGAAAGTTTTTCGGGAGAAAGCCGGCTCTTTCGCAGTCCTCGGTCCGCGCGCATGTCCGATCTCTTGAATGCGCGTAATGGGTTGCGATGCAGGCGTGAAGGAACCCGCACCTCAAGGAATGCGCAGAAAAAATAGCCGCCCGGCCGGTGAGGGTCGGGCGGCTAGCGAAAGCACTGGTTCAGGGTCGGGTCAGACCCAGACGATCTGAACGTTGGTGTATTCCTTCAGGCCTTCTTCGCCGAATTCGACGCCGATGCCCGAGCACTTCACGCCGCCGAACGGGACATTCGGCTGAATGGCGCCGTGTTTGTTGACCCAGACGGTGCCGGCCTCGAGGCGCTGCGCCAGTTCCTTGGCCTTGGCGATGTCGCTTCCCCAGATCGAGCCGCCGAGCCCGTGCGGGTTCTCGTTGGCCTTGGCGATGATCTCGTCGACATCGCTGTAGCGGATGATCGGCAGGACGGGGCCGAACTGCTCCTCGTCGACGAGGCGGACACCGTCCTTGACCTCGGTGACGAAGGTGATCGGGTAGAAGTGGCCGTCACCGCCGAGCGGCTCGCCGCCCAAAATCACCTTACCGCCTTGCGCCTTGGCATCCTCGACGAGACCGGCAACCTTGTCGAACTGCATCTTGTTCGCTAGCGGCCCGAGCGCGGATTCTTCCTTCGAACCGTCGCCCATCGGCATTTTCTGCGCGACTTCGACGAGCGCGTCGCACACGGCGTCATGGATGCTTTCGTGCACATAGAGCCGTTTCATCGCGCCGCAGGTCTGGCCTGTGTTGATGAAGGCACCCCAGAAAAGGCCTTCGGCGATGGCCGCGGGATCCGCGTCGGGCAGAACAATGCCGGCATCGTTGCCGCCGAGTTCCAGTGTCAGCCGTTTCAGCGTGCCGGCTGCGGAGCCCATGACCTTCTTGCCGGTTGCGATCGAACCGGTAAAGACGATCTTGTCGATACCTTCATGTTCCGACATAGCGGCACCGAGATCGTCGGCACCGCTGACCGCGTTCATGACGCCGGCCGGGAGGAACTCGTTCATGATCTCGACGAGCCGAAGCGTGGACAGCGGCGTATAGGGCGACGGCTTGATGACGACGGTGTTGCCCGCGCGGATCGCCGGCAGGACGTGCCAGACGGCGATCAGCACCGGCCAGTTCCAGGGCGTGATCGAGCCGACGACACCGACCGGCTTGCGGTGCAGTTCGATCTTGCCTTCGTCATTGTCCTGAATGATCTCGACCGGCAGGTCGAGGTCGGCGGTCGAATGGGCCCAGCCAACGCAGCCGCCCATCTCGAAGCGCGATCCGAGGCCGTTCAGCGGCTTGCCCTGTTCGGCGGTGATCAGTGCGGCGATCTCCTCCGAGTTCTCCTCGATTTTCGCTGCGACCGCGTGGCAAAGTTCCTTGCGCTTTGCGTCCGGGGTCGCCGCCCAGCCCGGAAAGGCGGCACGGGCCGCTGCGACGGCTGCGTCGAGATCGGCACGGGTGCCCATCGGCATGCGTCCGACCACCGCTCCGGTAGCCGGGTTCATGATGTCCTTGTGCTCGGACGTTGCGACGGACTTGCCGTCGATCGTCATCGCGTAGGCTTTGATCTGGTCGTTCATAGTCTCCTCCTTGGTCGTTTCATTTGCCCATCTGTTCGGGCAGGAAAAGGATAAGCGCCGGCACCGCCACGATCAGCGCCAGCCGGATGATATCGGCCACGATGAACGGCACGACACCGCGATAGATTGTCGTCACGGGCAGGTCGGTCATGACGGTGCGAATGATGAAGATGTTCATGCCGATCGGCGGCGTGATCAGGCTGATCTCGACCGCGACGACGATCAGGATGCCGAACCAGATCGGATCGAAACCGAGCCCGATGACGAGCGGAAAGAAGATTGGCACCGTCAGCAGAATCATCGCCAGCGAGTCGAAGACGCAGCCGAGGATCAGATAGAAGAGGATCAGCAGCAGGATCACGCCGATCGGCGGCAGTCCGAACCAGTTGATCAGCGCGACCACCTGGCTGGGCACGCCGGCGACATTGACGAAGTTCGAGAAAATCAGCGCGCCGACCAGCACGCACATCAGCATGGCCGATGTGCGGACCGTTTCCAGAAGGACGCGCGCGAGGGCGGCGGGCGTCAGGGTCCGCTTCACCAAAGCAATGATGAAGGCGCCGGACGCGCCCATTCCTGCCGCTTCGGTTGGCGTGAAGACGCCGAGATAGATGCCGCCGATGATCAGGATGAAGAGCCCCAGCACTGCCCAGACCTCGCGGATGGCGAGAAGCCGTTCGCGCAGGGGCAGTTTCGGGCCGGCCGGACCGGCCTCCGGGTCGCGCCAGACCGTAAAGCGGACGGCTGCGGCGTAGAAAAGGATGCCGATGAGGCCGGGCACGATACCGGCGACGAAGAGCGCCCCGATCGAGGTTTCGGTCATAGAGCCGTAGATGACCATGATCACGGAGGGCGGGATCAGGATGCCGAGCGTGCCGCCCGCGGCGACGGAGCCGGAGGAAAGTGCCGGAGAGTAGCCGTATTTGCGCATCGACGGCATGGCGATCGACGACATGGTGGCCGCCGTGGCGAGGCTGGAGCCAGAAACCGAGGCGAAGCCGCCGCAGGCGACGATCGTCGCCATGGCGAGACCGCCCTTGAAGTGACCGACCATCGCATTCGATGCGGCATAAAGCTGTTTCGACAATCCGGCATGGTTCACAAGATTGCCCATCAGGACGAAAAGCGGGAGGACGGACAGCGAATAGGAAGCCAGAGTGTCCCAGGCGATCTGCGCTGACATGGCGCCGGCGGGCAGGGGGCCGACCATAACCGCAAAGCCGACGAAGCCGACAATGCCCAGCGCGAATGCGAGCGGCATGCCGAAGAACAGCAATGCGAAAAGAGCGGCAAAACCGATTGCGGCATTCATTGGCTGCGGCCTCTCGCAAGTGCGCGCACAGCGACGAAGAACGCGGCAAGCGCCGAAACCGCGAAGCAGACAACCCCGAGCCAGGCAACAATGCCGATCGGGAAATGCACGACCGACGTCCGGTCGCCGAAACTGACGAAACGCGTGGCCAAAAGTGACAGCCGCCAGGCCATGAACACGCAGCAAAGACAGATCGCCAGAGCGACGACGAGGTCACGCATGCTTTTCCATCCGCCCTTGAACGCATCCTCGAAGAGGCCGGCGGTGACGTGCTGACCGCGCAGCGTCACGGAAGGGATGGCGCAGAGAACCATGGCGCCCATTGCAATCTGGGTCATCTCGAAAGCGAAACCGAGCGGATGGTTGAAAAGGTAGCGGCCGAGCACGTCGACGAATGTCATCGCCATCATGGCGAAGAGAAGCAGCGCCGCGGATGCGGCGAAGGCAGCCTCGATCCAGCGAACCGGCGCGGGGAGAGGAGGGCGGCTGGCGCCGCCCTCCGGATCAGATATATCGGTCATTGCCGCAAGGCTCAGTTCTCGATGCCGGAGACAACCTCGCGCATGCGCGCAAGGGCGGCCTCGCCGTCGACGCCCAGGCTGTCGGCCTGTTCGATCCAGTCGGCTTCCAGGCCGGCAAGACGCTCGCGCACCGCTGCCTGTAAGGCTTCGTCGGCCTCGTTGAAGACGACGCCGTCGGCGGCCATCTGCTCCTTCGCCTTGACCTCCTCTTCATCCTGGGAGGTGCCGGCAAGTTCGGCCAGAGCCGCGCCGGAAACGCTCATGATCGCTTCCTGGTCCTCAGGAGACAGGCTGTCGAACTTGGCCTTGTTCATCACGACGAACCAGGCCGAGGAGTAAAACCCGCCGGGAATGGTCAGCGTGTTGGAGATGACGCCCTTCAGGTTGAAGCTCGGATAGGCCTCCAAAGGAAGAAGCGTGCCGTCGGCGACGCCCTGGCTGAGGATTTCGTAGACCTCGTTGGCCGGGACCGCGACATTGACGCCGCCAAGCGCCGGGTTGACCTGCTGGACGATGCCGCCGCCGACGCGGAACTTCTTGCCTTGATAGTCGTCGATGCTGTCGATGGCGCCGGCCGCCTCGGTGGTCATGACGTGCCCGCTGGCGTTGGCGTACAAGCCGAGAAGCTGAACGCCCTTGTACTCGTCTGCGTCCTTGAAGAACTCCTCATGCACGGTCCAGAGGCCGTTGGAGAGGCCGGATGCCGATTCGCCGACGAAGGGCAGTTCCGCGATTCCGGCGAGCTTGAAGCGACCCGGCGTGTAGCCGAGAACGCCGACGGTGATATCCGCGATACCGTCGACGGCCAGGTCATACTGGCGCGGCGGCGCTCCGAGCGATGCGTCGGTCTTGACGATCTTTACGCGTCCTTCGGTCGCCTCTTCGACGGCCGCCATCCAGGGCTCGATGATGCCGGTCATCTGCGTGTGCCCCGGCGGAAGCCAGTTGTTGAGCCGCAGTACTTCTTCCGCCTGCGCCAGCCCCGGCAGGACCGGCGTGAGCAGGGCCGCGACCGCGACCATGCGTGTGAAATTGAATGTCATGCTCTCCTCCTGCTTTTTGATGCGCCGCCCGATCCGGGCGGCTCCTGCGCCGAGGGCTACTGCCCGTCGGCGACCTTGGCCCAGACCTCGTAGGCCTGGGTGTGGTCCTTCTCCCCGCCGAGTTCGTCGAGGGCGCGTTCCCACCATGCGATCGTCTGGGCGACGAGCGGCAGGTTCGCGTCGAGCTCCTTCGAGAGTTCGGCGGCGATCTTTACGTCCTTGGTCAGCAGTGCCAGGCCGAAACCGGACTTGAACGTTCCGCTGAGGACGTTCTGCCCGATCGTGGATTCGGTGCTGAAATTGCGCCCGGTGGACACGTTCATGATCTCAAGCGCGGTTTCGGGGTCGAGCCCGAACTTCTTGCCGAGAATGAGCGCTTCGGACGCCGCGGCGAAGCCGGCGGCGGCGGTGTAATTGTTGAGCGCCTTCATCGCGTGTCCGGTGCCGATCCCGCCGGTGCGGAAGATGCGGTCGCCCATGCACAGCAGGACCGGCTCGGCGCGCTCGAAATCGGCGTCGTTCTCCGCGCCGACCATGATGGCCAGCGTGCCTGTGGTCGCCCTGGGCACCGCGCCGGAAACCGGGGCGTCGACGAAACGAACGTCCTTGCCGGCCAGATAGGCATGCAATTCGCGCGAGCCGGTCGGCACCGAGGAACTCATGTCGATCACCATCGAGCCGGGCGCCAGGGCATCGGCGAGCCCGGACTCCATGACCTTGCGCACGATGGCGCCGGTCGGCAGCATGCAGACGACGATGTCGCTTGCTTCACCGAGTTCGGCGAGGCTGGAAGCCGCCTTGGCGCCAATCTTCTCGGCATGCGCCTTCGCGCGATCCACATCGACATCATAGATCGTCAGGGGCAGGCCCTTGGCGGCGATGTTGGCCGTCATGGGCGCGCCCATGTGGCCGATTCCGACAAATCCGATCCGCTCAGCCATTGTCAGCCGCCTTCACGCCCATTTCGTCGAGGGTTTCCTCGCAGGCGCGCATGCCATCGACCATCAGCGGGATGCCGCAATAGGCGACCGAGTGAATGAACAGTTCGCGGAGTTCCTCGCGGGTCGCGCCATTGGCGATTGCGCCGCGGGTGTGGATCTTGATTTCGTGTGTGCGGCCTGTCGCCACCAGCATGGCAAGGGTGAGCATGCTGCGGGTCTTCTTGTCCAGAACCGGACGCTGCCAGATCTCGCCGAAGCAGAAACGCGTCACGATGTCCTGGATCGGGGCCATCATGTCGCTGGCATTGTCGATGTGGTCGTCGGCACCCTGGCGGCCGAACATGACGCGCCGCAACTCGAGGCCTTTCTGGGAATTGTCTGTCATTGTCTTCTCCTTGATCTCCTGGCGGGAAGGACAAGACGACAGGTCCGCAGACCGGCGAAGCCGGGCGGGGAACTGTCGCGGCAACTCCTCCCTTTGCCGCGGTTGGACATTGGATAGCGCCCGCCGAGACCACCAAACAACGGGGCCGGTCCGCTTTCTGCAATCGACATTTTCGAACGGTTGAGTAAAGTCAGTCCGAAAAATCTGACTGGACGGAAGGGCATCAATGAGCGGAAACGTCGACCCGTTACGCACGGATTTCCAAGCGTTGCAGACATTGGTCACGGTGCATCGGCACAGTTCGATCCGTGCCGCGGCCGATGCCCTCGGCCTGAGTCAGTCGAGCGTCAGCTACACGATTGACCGGCTGCGCGAGAGTTTCGCCGATCCGCTTTTCGTGCGTCTCGGCCGCAATATCGAGCCGACCGACCGCTGCAACGCGGTCGTGAAAGGCGCGGAAGCGCTTCTCCGCGACTTCGAGGCGCTGACGATCAGCGACAGCTTCGATCCCTCGACGGCCACGGACCGGCTGGTGTTCTCATGCAATTTCTATGAACGGGCGACATTCCTGCCGGCGATCATGCGTCACATCAACGCCGAAGCGCCGAATGTCCGGCTGACCGTCGTGCAGGCCAATTCCGACGGGCACCGCCAGTTGGAAGACGGGATGTGCGATGTCGTCGTGGCGCCGATGCTATCGCATCCCTCCGGCTTCCATTTCCGGCGGCTGATCACCGAACGCTATGCCTGTTTCGTTTCGCGCAATTCGCCCTTCGCTCTACACGGCATTACGCTGGACGATTATGCGCGCGCGCGACATGTCGTCGTGCGACCCTCGATCGGCTGGCGCCCTGGTTTCACGGAAGTCCTGGAGCGCCTCGGCGTGCCCCTTGAAGCGTCGCTGGAACTGCCGTCATTCGCCGATATCGACAGGATTATCGCGGATACCAATCTCGTCCTGACCGCGACGGACGGCGTGGCCCGGATATTTCCCGATCTCGCGGTGATCCCGGCACCGTTCCATCGCGAGTTTCCCGTCGAAATGTCGTGGGCAGGGCGGACGCATAATACGCCTGCTCATCGGTGGTTTCGCGATCTGATCGCGCGTATCGCTGCAGACCTGAAGCCGGGCCTGCAGCAATGACGGGGAAAATGGACGGGGTCAGGCTGCGTGGTCGTCGAAGACGATCACGCCGCATCCGGTGATCGCGGGAAACGTGTAATAGCGGTAGACTTCGCTGATATCGTCGGAGAGCGCGCCGCGCATCGAGAACCACAGAGCGAGTTCCGCTGCTTCGGTACCTCCGAGCCGCATCAATTCCTCCTGGGGCAAGTCGATCAGTTCACCGACGTCGTTGCCGATTTTCGACAGGAACCACTCGTCCAGCGTCTCGTTGGCTATGCCGAAACGTGCGCCGGATATCTGGTGCGACATGCCGCCGGTCGAGACGACGGCAATGCGGTCATCGCTTCCGTCGTCTTCGAGCGCGGCGCGGATCGCCTTGCCGAGACCATGTAACCGCTCCGATGTGGGGATCGGATGGCGGACCATGTTGATGGCGATCGGCACGATGGGCGTGTCCCAGGGCGTGTCCATCACATAGGGCATCCATGAATAGATGCCGTGATCGATGGCGAGGTCCTGGCAAATGGTGAGGTCGTAGCCGCCGCGCACCAGCCTGTTGGTCAGGTGCCAGCCGAGGTCGACATCGCCGACGAGCGACGGGAAGGGGCGGGGCCCCCAGCCTTCGTCGGCCTGGCGGAATTCCGGCGCGACGCCGATGGCTATGGTGGGATAGGCGTCGAAATCGAAATGGTTCAGGTGGTCATTGTAGACGATCACCATCTTGTCCGGTTTCGTCTCCTCCAGCCACTGTTTCAGGCGGCGCGTGCCGTCGAACCATTTCTGCCAGCGCGGATCGAAGCCCTGCGCCATGCCCTTGTCGTACTCCATCCCCATGGACGGGGTGTGGGAAATTCCGAATCCGCCAATGATACGTGACATCAGTCGTCTCCTCCCGGAAGCGCGGTGACCTTGCGCGGACAGAGCGCCTGTAGTTCCTCTGCGCTCATATCGGCATTGTGGGCGCCGATGTGCCAGAGATTCTGACCGACCGTCGCGGCGACCTTGAGCATGGATTGGAGATGGCCGCCTGCCTTGATCAGGCCTGTCCAGTCGCGTGCCCGGACCATGGCGATTTCTTCGTCCGACAGGCCGTAGCCCGTCATGTAGCCAGTTTCGTCAGCGAGGAACTTCGTCCGGTTATCCGGATTGCGCAGGCTGAGGCCGAATTTGGTCAGCTTGTATCCGCGCGTCGAAGCCGGACCGTCATAGATATAGGTGCCGGGCGGATCGAGATTGAACGGGACGGAATTGCTCACGACATTTCCTCCTGTGAGTCGACAAAATCAGCCAGGAGCGAGTTGAAGCGTTCCGGCTCCTCCAGGTTCAGCATGTGGCCGGAATCCTCGAAAGTCACCAGCGAGGCTTCCCGAATAGACTCGGCAAGTGTCGCGGCTATGTCGCGGTATCCCTGCATGTCGCGCCCGCCGCGCATGACGAGTGTGGGGCACGTCACCGATTGCGGATCCTGCCCGGGCGGATTGAAATCGCGCGGATCGGTGTTCTCCCAATGCCAGCCGCTGTAGTCGGCCACCATCGTGTGCACTGCGGACTTTGCGACCGGATAATCCTCCAGCGACGCAAAAAGCGAATGATTGAGCCAAAAGTCCTTCGTCGCCGTCACGCCATACGCATCGGCATGGGCTTTCGCGGCCTCGGGTGGCCTTTGCTCGCTCCATTCGAAGCCCGGCAGGCCCGAGGAGACGAGCACCATTTTGGAAGCGACCTTCGGATAACGCGCCGAGAACGCCATGGCGATATTGGCGCCGAGCGACAGGCCGACGAGAACCGGCGACTCAAGTTCGAGCGCGTCCAGGAGCGCATGCAAATCCAGTACGTGATCATAGCGCGAGTCCGGCGGGGCCGATCGGCCGAACCCGCGCAGATCGTAGGATATGCAGCGATAACTGTCCGCAAGCGCTTCCATCTGCGGCTCCCACTGTCGATGATCGAAGGAGAATCCATGCAAGAAGACGATGGCCTGACCGCTGCCCTCGTCCTTCACCCAAAGGCTGCCGGAGCCGATATCCACATATCCTTCGCTCATCGGGCGCCTCCTTCGGGACCGGCAATGTCGGCGCTTCGGAAGACCGGAGCGATATGCCGCTCGGCGAAGCGCCATCCCTGCGGACCGCGCGTATAGACGTCGGTGATGTCGGCGACGAGGAACGGTTCGGCAGGAGTAATCGGGAGCGCGCCCGCGCCCGCGAAAGTAAGCCATACGGAATAGCCCGTGGCGCGGTCGGGCCCGTCGAAGGAGATGGAGAGTCCGGAGTACAGGTGTCGCGAAACGCGGCCTCGGGCCGCGCGGGCCGTAAAGAACTCGGTCATTTCATCGCGGCCGTTGAGCACCCTTGGAGCGTTGGAATAGCGAACATCTTCGGTGAACAGCGCGATGAAGCCCGGGACATCGCCATGGTCCAGCATCCGAGCGAAATCATCATTGAGCGCCATGATCGCGAGGCGGTCGCCGATGCGGGAATCGCTTTCGATCATCTCGTTCATCCTTCGTTGCCTGCCGTGTTGCCCGCGTCACGTCCGATATGCACGATCGGGTTCTCCAGCCGTCCGATCCCTTCGACATCGATTCCGATGGTGCCCGACATTTCCCCCATCAGGATGTTCTTGTGTCCGCGCGGGAACCTGCCTTTTCCCTTTCCGGTCGTTCCGAAGGTGATGATATCGCCGGGTTCGAGCGTGAAGTAGCGGCTTGCTTCGGCGATGCATGCCTGGATCGAGAAGCGGTAGTTCGCGGTGTGGTCCTCGGCGAATACCTCGCCATCGATATCCGCGACGACCTTCAGGTCGTTCGGATCGGAGATTTCGTCGCGGGTGAGCAGCCACGGACCCATGGGGCCGAATGTGTCCGTCCCCTTGGACCGGGTGTGGTAGACGTAATAGGCGTCACGGTCGTCGTCGCCATGGAGATGACGCCATTTGTAAAATTCGGGCCGGGCCATGTCCGGGTCGTAGGTGATGGCGATGCTGTCCTTGCCGAATTTGAGACCGTGGGACGTCACATCATTCATGATCGAGTAGCCGAAGATGCAGGAGAGGGCGTCTTCCTCGCTGATATTCTTGGTGCGCCGGCCGATCACGGCACAGACTTCCGGTTCCGGGATCACCGCACCCCAGGCCGGGTCGACGCAAATCGGGTGACCCTGGCCGGTCAAAGCCGATGGCGGCTTGAGGAAGAAGTTCGGCACACCGGGATCGATATGCGCCTTCTTGACCAGTTCCCGGTTGTTGAAGGCGACACCGATAATTTTCGACGGCCGTGTGACCGGCGGGGCCCAATCGATCGGACCGGTGATCGGAGAGGTCTTGTCGACATGGTTGGCGACGGCTTCCCGCCAGGTGGAATCATCGCCCGTGGTCTCGACGAGATCGAGTATGGTCGCGGGTGCGACAACGCCCGCCATCTCGCAGACGTCGGAGAGGGGGCGGGGCGCGCCGTCGCTTCCCGCGACGACCGGACGGGGCCTGCCATCCAGGTTGATGGTGCCGAATTTCATCAGTGAGCCTCCCCGAGCATTCCTGTGCGAACCACGCAACGGTAAGCCCGCCACAAGGCGTTTTCCAGCAGACCTACATCATTTCGCGCCCGGTCGTTGATGTTCCCGACAAAATTTCACAATATGAAATATCAATCCTTTTCGGGGAGTAGGATGACCGCTCAGACTGACACATTGTGGCTTGACGATATTGCCGAGGATCGCGGGGCGGTAAAAAACTCCTACGGTCCGATCAAGTCGGTCGAGAAGACCTTGCGGGTTCTCGAGGAGTTGAACCGCTATCCGGTGCGCCGGGTCTCCGATATCCACGAGGCGACGGGCATTCCCATGCCGACACTGGTCCGCATACTGGAGACGCTATGCGGCGCCGGATATGTCCAGAAGATATCGCGCTGGGCGGGTTACTGCCTGACCCACAAGGTGCTGTCTTTGTCTTCCGGCTTCCATGGTCTTCCGGAAATTTTCCGGCCGGCGCGCGAGGCGGCAGATGACCTCACGCGCAAGCTGAAATGGCCGTCGGCGATATGTAGCTTCGATGTCGACGCGATGGTGGTGCGTTATTCCACCATTCCGGCAAGTCCGCTTTCGCACAAACATTCCACCATCAATCGGCGTCTCGATCTTCTGACCCGTGCCCATGGCCGCGCGTGGCTCGCCTTTTGCGAGGAGGCGGAACTGATCCGCGTCTGGGACATGCTCGACCGGTCAGGCCGATACGAGGGAACGGCGGATGAGATACGCGACGAGATGGAGCCTGTTCTCGACGAGGTCCGGCGCAGGGGATATGCGGTTCGCGATCGGCAAACGGAGCCCGAGACGCAATCACTGGCGGCCCCGATCATCCTTGGCGGTGTCCTCATGGGCACCGTGGGTATGACCTTCTTTCCGCGCGCGGTTCGCAGCGTTGGCGAAATCGGAGAGCACCTGCTGTCGGCCAGCGACCGGTTGTCGAGATCGCTCTAGGTCGAGGCGCCGGATGTCGCCTTGGCGAGATAGTCCATCAACGCCCGATGGCGCACTGTGACGGGTGCGCCGGCGGGGCGCGCGAGGCCAACGGATGTCAGCGGTATCCTGTCGTCGATTTCGAGAACGACAAGCGGCTTCCCGTCATAGGTCATCGGTGTGAGAGGTCGCTGGAAGAGAACGCCATAGCCCAGCCCCCGTGCCACCAGGCAGCGAACGAGCTCGAAATTCGTGGTGGTGTGGCCAATGAGCGGTTTCAATTTCAGAGCGTTGAAGATGTGCTCCGTGTTGGGTCGTGACGGATGTACGTCGAGCAGGATCATCGGCTCGGAAACGAGTTCGCCGAGATGGACGCTCTTGCGCCCGGCGAGCGGATGGGTCGACGAGACCATCACGTAAGGCCGCACCTCGGCCAGCGGGTCGAATGCAAGCTGCGGCGGCACATCGGTGTCGTAAAGAAGGGCGACGTCGATGCGGCCTTGCAGGAGCATTTCCGCGAGCTCCGGCGCGGCGGCTTCCGTCAGATCGAGCTCGAGTTCCGGGTGCCTGCGCTGGAACACCTCCATGATGCCGGGCAGCAAGAAAGGCGTCAGTGTCGAGAAACAGCCGATGGCGAAGCGGCCGCTCAGGCTGGATGATGCCTGCCAGGCACTTTCCGCCATGGACTCCGCGCCCTGCAGGACCCGCCTTGCATGGGACAGCAGCCGGGCGCCCGCGGGCGTCAGCACAACGCCCTTGCCCTTGCGGCGCACAAAGAGCTGCAATCGCAGATGCTGTTCGAGCTCATCGACGGCCAGCGCGAGCGCCGATGCGCTGACCAGGCAACGTTGCGCGGCCGCGGCGAGGGAGCCTTCGCTAGCGATGGCGTTGAAATATTCCAGCTGCCTGATCGTGAAGGGAATCGACGCCATCCACAGTTTTCCTTGGGTGTTTCATCTTAAAAACATGTTTTACAAATTTGTTGAGGGGGTCAAGACTGGCCCCCGACCAATCGGTCGCAGACCATTGCAATGGGAGGAACCAGTCTTGGTAAAAAATCTCGAAGAAGCGATCAAGGAAGCCGGCAGCCCGGTCAAACTCTTGTGGGAGTCGCAAACCCCGCCTTCGGTGGTGCCGCGCGTCGTGCAGGAATTCACCAACTGGCGCGACGAACAGCTCGCCTGGCGCCGCACGGCGGTTCTGTACGACCAGTGCCATCACATGGCCGACCTCAACATCAAGGGGCCGGATGCGCTGAAGCTGATCAGCGATCTCGCGGTCAATTCGGTCGAAAAATTTCCGGTCGACATGGCCAAGCAGTTCGTGGCGGTGAACCATGACGGCTACGTTATCGGCGACAACATCCTGTTCCACCTCGAAGAGGACGAGTATCAGGCAGTCGGCATTCCACCGTCCATCAACTGGATGCACTACCACGCGGTAACCGGCGGCTACGACGTACGCATCTGGCGCGACGACAACTCGGCGGTGCGCAAGGGCGATCCGGTCAACTATCGCTACCAGATCCAGGGTCCGGGCGCGATGGAAGTCATCCGCGACGCGACCGGCGAGGAACCGCCGAAACTCAAATTCTTCTACATGACCCGCTTCAAGATCGCCGGCAAAACCGTTCGCGCACTGCGTCACGGCATGGCGGGCGAGCCCGGTTTCGAAATCTGGGGGCCGTGGGAAGACAAGGATGCCGTTCACTCAGCGATCCTGGAAGCCGGCAAGAAGCACGGCCTGACCCAGGTCGGCGGCCGCGCCTATCATACCAACGCTCTGGAGTCCGGCTGGCTGCCGCGTCCGTTGCCCGCGATCTATACCGACGAGCGGCTGGCCGATTATCGCCGCTGGCTCGACGAGAATGCCTACGAGACGATCGCTCCGCTTGGCGGCAGCTTCCATTCCGAGAATATCGAGGACTATTACTTCACGCCCTACGATCTCGATTACGGTCGCATTGTTGCCTTCGATCACGATTTCATCGGCCGCGAGGCGCTTGAAAAGATGGTCGCGGACGGCGTGACGGAAAAGCGCAAGAAGGTCACCTTCGTCTGGAATGGCGACGACACGGCGGCTGCCTATGGCTCGATGTTCCACAAGGGCCCGGGCGCCAAGTTCATCAACCTTCCGATGTCGCTCTACGATACGTTCCACGCCGACCGCATCGAAGTCGATGGCAAGACGGTGGGCATATCGACCTGGTGCGGCTATTCGGCAAACGAGCGGGCGATGCTTTCGCTCGGCGTGATCGATGCTGATTTCGCGAAGCCCGGCACGGAAGTGACTCTGGTATGGGGCGAAGACACGCCTTCCTCCAAACTTCAGGTCGAAGACCATGTTCAGGTCAAGATCCGCGCTACCGTGCAGGCCGCGCCGCTGGTTGAGAAGGCAAGGACCAGCTATCGCGCCAACTGATAGCCCGGTAGACTCAATCAACAAATCCGGCAGCCTCTGATCGAGGCTGCCGGATTTTTTTCAAGACAATTCCTGAAGCCTTTCGAGGCTAATGCGGCCTCGGTTGCGCGCTTAAGATCCGGCCGTCATGGTCCGGGCGAAGCTCTCCGCGATCGCCAGGACGGCAGCGTGAATAGGTCCTGCGGTCAGGCTGGGGATGACCGAAGCATCGACGACATAGAGATTGTCGAGGGATTTCAAGCGAAGATCCGGGTCGACAATCGCCTTGTCGTCATTGCCCATTCGGCAGGTGCCGCAGGGATGGTGATGGGTGATGACGGCGTTGGCGATGAACTCGTCGATCTCGGCATTGGTGTTCAACGGGCCGGGCAGTAGTTCGCGGTCCCGCCACTCGGCGAGTTCGTCCCTGTGTCCGATCGTTCGCGCCGCTTCCAGCGCCTTTCGAAACAGATCGCGATCCCGTTCGGTTTGAAGATAGGCCGGGTCGATGATCAATCGATCGTCCAGTTCCGGGCCGCTGATCTGCATCCGTCCGCGGCTGGTCGGGTGGGTGACGCCGAACAGGAACGAATAGGCCGTTCCGGCATCGGGCGCCTGAAAGCGCTCGGAGACGATCGGCGCGACGCCGCATCCGACCACGATCTCCGGCTGCCCGGTCGCGGTGAAGTCGCCTGCCCGCATATAGGCCATCGACTCGGAGTGCTGGAGCCGTGAGGGAGGAAGGTGCTTGCGGGTCGCGTAGACATTGCCGGCGCCAAGCAGGTGGTCCTGCAGATTGCGACCGATATCGGGCATGTCGATCAGGCATTCGACGCCGGCGGCATCGAGCGTGTCACGCGGCCCGATGCCCGAGCGCATCAGCAACGCAGGGCTTTCCAGAGAGCCGGCACACAAAACAACCTTGTCGGCATGGACATCGATCGGACCGTCTCGCCCGATGAGCTCCACACGCTGCACCTTGCTGCCATTCAGGATAATTTTCCGAGCCCGTGTCCCGGTAAGGATCTCGAGGTTTTCGCGGGCGCGAACCTCTGGCGTCAGCCAGGCGTCGGCGACTGTCACGCGCCGCCCGTCGCGGATATTCAGGGAGTTCGGAGTGACGCCGATCATCTCGCCGTCATTGTGGCCGTCAAGACGCGCGAGGCCCAGCGCCGCGCCCGCCTCGATGAAGGCACGCGCGAGCGGGCTGACTTCCTCGCCCGGCCGGTAAATAGGCAAAGGGCCGGCGTCGGGATCGGAGCCGTCGCCAGCAGGCGAGCGGTCTTCTATTGCCTGGAAAACGGGCTGGAGTTCGTTCCAGCTCCACCGGGAATCGCCGGTCGCTTCCGCCCATGCGTCGAAGTCACGGGGATGGCCGCGCATGTAGCCCATCGCATGCAGGCAGCTCGAGCCGCCCATCACCCGGCCGCGCGCCCAGTGGTGCACCCGGCCGGCCGTTCCGGCTTGCGGTTCGGTCTTGTAATCCCAGTCATAGCTGCGGCCCTGAAGCGCAGGCCAGGCGGCGGGGTTCCAGATATCGGGGTCGTTCGGTTCTTCGCCGGCTTCGATCAAAAGGACGGTCCGGCTCGGGTCTTCACTCAGTCGCGCCGCCAGCAATGCGCCGGCGGAACCGCCACCGATAATGACGACATCGGCACTCAGCCCCGCTTCGATATCAGCCCCGCTCATTCTCGATCCTCTTTGTTTTTGCAACCAAAAAACGTGGAAATTCGGAGGCCTCTGAATGAACGCCGTGGCCGACTGTCACGCCTTCAAAAAGCGCCTGCGTTCGGAATTGCCATCATGGGTTCCCGATGCTTGAAGGAGGCGTCGCCAAAGGTCAGTTCGCGTTGTCCATGGACTCTTTCGCCGCCGCCTTCGCCTTCAGGATGTGCTTTTTCGAGGCCTTGCGGGCGGCCTTCTCGTCGCCGGCGGCGATCGCCTCATAGATCTCGGTCATTTCCGCGAGGCTGCTTTGTGCCCGGCCATGCAGCGACATCGACCGCGCCCGGAAGAAGCTGATCCGGGCGACCAGACCGCGGTGGATTTCTTCAAGGATCGGGTTTCCGCAATTGGCGAGAATGATCGAATAGAAATCCGCGGCGGTCGTGACACGAGCCAGGCTGTCATTGCTGGACGCCGCGTCCGCAAATGCGGCCAGAGACTTCTCGAGTTCTTGCAACTGATCCTTCGGAATTCGTTGCGAACACCGTCCGACAGCCTCGACTTCCAGAAGTTCGCGGACCTCGTAGATGGCTGTAATTTCTGCCCAGGTGAGCGCGGGCACCGACGGCCCGCGGTTCGGCACGATATCGACAAGGCGTTCCGCGGCCAGGCTGCGCAATGCCTCGCGCAGGGAAGGGCGGCTGATGCCGAGCTGCAGGCACAACTGGCTTTCGATCAGCCGGCTGCCGGGCTCGAAGACACCGGAGAAAATCGCCAGCCGCAACTTGTCCACAGTCTCCTGCTGCACCGTTCGCGGAAGCACTCGTAGGTTCAGATCTGGCGGCATCGATTTGGTCTCGCAATCGGTGAGTCGTCGCCTGATATTCTAAGCGAAGTTGCATATATAGGACAGCAGGAATAGCCTGAATGTCAATTCGCAAGATTGAAAGAATGTCTGACAATCCTGTTGACGCTCCAAAATTTATGTGATCCCTTTGCTGCATCGAACTGATGCATGAGGATCACGGGGCATGGCGACAGCGCTACAATCTGAAGACCTGATTTCGCGACGCATCGATACGGGTCGGATTGTGCTGAACGTGCGCGAGGCCGGCAGTGGCCCGCTGATGCTCTTCTTCCACGGCATCACCGCCAACTCCGCTACATTCGCGCCGATGATGGCCAAGCTCTCGGATCGTTTCACGACGATTGCGGTGGACCAGAGAGGGCACGGCCTCAGCGACAAGCCGGAAAGCGGGTACGAGGCCGACGACTACGCCGACGATATCGGCAGCCTTATCCGCGCGCTCGACAGAGGGCCCGCTATCCTGGTGGGGCACTCGCTCGGCTCGCGAAACTCGGTGACGGCCGCCGCCAAATATCCCGAGCTGGTCCGTTCGGTCGTGGCAATCGACTTCACGCCCTATATCGAAACCGAGGTTTTCGACACGCTGGAGGCGCGGGTGAATGGCGGCGACCAGCTTTTCAAGGATCTGGAGACGGTGGAGGCGTATCTCGCCGCCCGTTATCCCAACATTCCTGCCCCTGCCATCAAGATCCGGGCCGAAAGCGGCTACCAGCCGGTCGAGGGAGGGCTGCGCCCCTTGGCCTCTCCGGCAGCCATGGCGCAGACCGCGACCGGACTGCGTGCGGACCTGACGCCGGCCTATCGCGAAGTTCGCAAGCCGGTCCTTCTCGTCCGGGGCGAGATCAGCAAGCTCGTATCGGCCGAGGCGCTGGCGAAAACCAGCCGGCTCAGGCCCGACCTTCCGGTCGTCGTCGTGCCTGGCGCCGACCACTACGTGAACGAGGTGTCTCCCGACATCACGTTGAAAGCGATCACCAATTTCATCGATGCCTGACGGCGAATGCCGTCCTCTCAGACGTAACAGGATTTGACTATGGCGAATATCAACAGGACATCAGGAAAAGCTCTTCGCGCGCAGGTCGCAGGTGCCGGCTTCGCCGGACTGACCGCGGCGATCTCGCTCAGGCAGATGGGCTGGGATGTCACGTTGCACGAAAAGGATTCCGAGCTTCGCGCTTTCGGTGCGGGCATCTATCTGTGGCACAACGGCCTTCGCGTTCTCGAGGGTATCGATGCCCTCAATGACGTCCTCCACGGAACGCACACGCCGCCGGCCTACGAGACCTGGATGCACAACAAGTCGGTTTCCAAGGAAACCTTCAACGGGCTGCCCTGGCGGATCATGACCCGCGCCCATCTGCACAATGCGCTGGTCAAGCGCGCCAAGGCGGTCGGTGTCGACATTCGCGTCAACTCGGAGGCCGTGTCCGCCGAGGCCGATGGTCGCCTGACGCTCCAGACGGGTGAAGTCCTCGAAGCTGATCTGATCGTCGGCGCCGACGGCGTCGGATCGAAGGTTCGCGACTCCATGGGCTTCGAGCAGGATCGCTGGGTTTCCACCGACGGCATCATCCGCCTGATCGTGCCGCGCCTGAAGGACAAGCTCGGCGACGAGGCCAATTGGGACAACACGATCGACATGTGGAACTTCGAGCCGCGTGTTCAGCGTATTCTCTATTCGCCCTGCAACAAGGACGAACTCTATCTCGGCCTGATGGCGCCTGCCGCCGATCCGCGCGGCTCGAAGGTGCCGCTCGATCTGGAGGTCTGGGTTGAAATGTTCCCGTTCCTCGAGCCGTGCCTTGTCGAGGCGGCGAAGCTGCAGACCGCCCGTTACGACAAATATGCCACGACGAAGCTCGATACTTGGGTGAAGGGCAAGGTCGCCCTGGTCGGCGATGCTGCCAACGCCATGTGTCCGGCCCTCGCACAGGGTGCGGGTTGCGCCATGGTCAACGCCTTCAGCCTGGCCCAGGACCTGGCGGAAGACTCTTCGGTAGAAGACGCGCTCGTCGCCTGGGAAAAGCGCATTCGGCCGATCACCGATCGCACCCAGGCGCTCTCCGGCGAATATGCGGCGAACCGGTCCCTCTCGAAGGGCAACATGTTCACCAATGAGGCTCTGGAAGCCGCGCGCTACGACCCGATCAAGCGCGTCTATTCCTGGCCGCAGAACCAGTAACGACTAGCCAGTCGAAGACGATATGCGCGCCGCGATGCGTGCCCTCAAGGAGACGAAAATGAACTATACGGCCGAAGTTGAAAAGCACTACGAAGTGCGTGGCTGGTATTCGACTGTGCAGGAAATCCGGCACGATGGCGGCAAGCCCGGTGAGCCTTTGATCAAGGCCGCAGTCGGCGTTGTCTTCCGTAATCCGTATATCGGCAAGTTCAATCCGGACCTCTCCGGTCTCATCGATCCCAGCCCGGCAATTGGCCACGCGCTGGGAGAGCGGGCTGTCGCCCTGCTTGGCGGCCGGCCGTGCGAAAGCTACGGCAAGGGCGGCATTGCCGGCGTATCCGGCGAGCAGGAACATGTCGTTGCCTGCGTCACGACGGTATTCGGAAATGCCTTGCGTGAGGAGGTCGGCGGCGGCCAGGCTTGGATTTCATCCGTTACCAAGGTCGCGAGCGCCGGCGCCTCCATCGATATCCCGCTCGCCCATAAGGACGAGCTGTATATTCGCTCTCATTATGACGCCATTAGCTTCACCGCGCCGGATGGTCCGCGCCCGGACGAGATTCTCATCTGCGTTGCGGTGGCGAGTGGTCCCCGCGTCCACCAGCGCGTCGGCGGCAAGACCGTCGCCGAATTCGCAGCCGCACAGTAACGAAACACGAATTTTCCAAGGGAGCATTCGATGCCTCTGAACATCAAAGACCTCAAGATCACCTCAGCCGACTTCCAGCCGCTGGAAATGATGCGCGACGAACATGCCGGCGACAAGGGCAACGTCCTGCCGAAGCTCACCGTGAGCGGCGTGCCCGCAGGTACCAAGGAATTGGCCGTGATTTGCCACGACCCCGACGCCCCGCTCGCCAACGGTTTCACGCACTGGACCGTCTATGGCATCGATCCGTCGGCGACCGACCTGTCGAATGCACAGGAGGAGTACCGCGTTGGTCCGAACGGCGCCGGCGGGATGCAGTATTACGGCCCGCAGCCGCCGGCCGGACACGGAAAGCATCATTACTATTTCTGGGTCTACGCGCTGGACACCGAGGTCGAAGGGACGCCCACCCGCGAAGAATTCCTCGCCAAATATGCCGACAACATCATCGAGCAGAACAGGATTGTGGGTCTCTACGAGAACCACTGAAATGCGCGGCCGTAACGAGCGAGACGCCGTTCTCGACATTGCTACGATTTGGGAGACCAGGAAATGAACACCACCGCTGCTCAGCAGACCGTCTTCGAAGAGCTGGTCATAGCGACGAAGATATTGCTGCACGAGGGAATTCTCGACACATTCGGGCATATCAGCGCGCGTGATCCGGAAGATCCCCAGAGCTTCTTTCTGGCTCAGAAACTGGCTCCGAGCCATATAACGACCAACGACATCCAGCGGTTCAATCTCGATGGCGAAACGACGGACAACCGTCCGTCCTATCTGGAGCGTTACATCCACAGCGAGATCTACAAGGCTCGTCCGGACGTCCAGTGCGTGCTGCACAGCCATTCGCCTGCGGTGCTTCCCTATTGCTTCACCGATCAGCCGCTTCGGCCGGTCACCCATATGGGGGCGTTCCTCGGCGAGGCGGTTCCCGTCTGGGAAATCCGTGACAAGCATGGCGACGCGACGGACCTCTTCGGTGGCGGCCATGATGTCTGCGCCGATATCGCAGAGGCGCTCGGTGACTATCCCGTCGTCCTGATGGCCCGGCACGGCGTCGTCAATGTCGGCAGTTCGGTCCGTGAAGTCGTTTTCCGCGCCTACTACACCGAGCAGGAAGCCAAGGCACAGACGGCCGGTCTTCAGATCGGCAAGATCAAGTATCTCTCGCCCGGCGAGATCAAGACGGCCGGCAAGCTGGTCGGCGCGCAGATCGACCGCGGCTGGGACCATTGGACCATGACCCTCCGTCAGGCCGGTCTCTTGGAATAGTTACGAGGCCCTCGAAAGCGCCGGCGTCCCTAACCTCCAAGGCCGCCGGCATCGAACCAGAAAGGTCCTGACGACGGGGCGTCAGGCGAAAGCAAAGAAGACATGCCGCACGCAGAAACCTATGACTACATCATTGTCGGAGCCGGATCGGCCGGTTGTGTGCTTGCCCACAGGCTGAGTGCTGACCCGAACTGCACTGTCCTGCTGCTCGAGGCCGGTGGCTGGGACCGCGATCCCATGATCCACATTCCGCTTGGGTGGGGAAAGATCCTCACGGAGCGCCGCCACGACTGGATGTATTTCTGCGAACCGGAAGAAAATGTCGGCGGACGCCGGGTGGAATGCGCCCGCGGCAAGGTGATCGGCGGTTCGTCGTCGACCAATGCCATGGCCTATGTCCGGGGCAATCGCGGCAATTATGACCGGTGGGCTGCCAACGGTCTCCCCGGCTATTCATATGATGAAGTCCTGCCTTACTTCCGCAAGCAGGAAACCTGGGAAGGCGGCGCGAACGAATATCGCGGCGGTTCCGGCCCGCTCAACACCCAGCATTGCAAGTACAAGGATCCCCTGATCGACGCTTTCGCCGAGGCCAGCGTTCAGGCCGGTTATCCGCAGACGGACGACTACAATGGCGAACAGCAGGAAGGCTTCAGCCGCCTGCAGATGACGATCTCCAAGGGGCGGCGTTCCTCGACGGCGTCGGCCTATCTTCGTCCGGCCATGAAGCGATCCAACCTGACCGTCCTGACGAATGCGATGGCCACCCGGATCGTAATGGAGGGCAAGCGCGCCACCGGTGTAACGCTCAGCCATAACGGTGCCGAGAAAACCGTGACGGCGCGCCGTGAGGTGCTTCTGGCGGGCGGCGTCATCAACACGCCGCAGCTGCTCATGCTCTCCGGCGTGGGAGCGCCCGAGGAACTCGCTCAGCACGGCATCGAAACGAAGGTCAGCCTGCCGTCGGTCGGCAAGAACCTTCAGGATCACGTCTCGGTCATCCTGATGTACAAGCGCAAGGAACCGGGGCCGTTCCTCAAGAATATGCGCGCTGACCGGATCGGGCTGGATTTCATCAAGACCTACCTGACGGGGCAGGGGTTCTCCGCGGATGTGCCGGGCGGCGTCGTCGCCTTTCTGAAAAGCACTCCCGAACGGCCCTTGCCGGACGTGCAGCTTCTTTTCACGGCCGCTCCGCTGGCCGCCTGGCCTTATTTCGAGCCCTTCAAGGCACCGTTCCAGGACGGTTTCGCGACGCGGGTCGTCGCGACGCAGCCGGAAAGCCGCGGGACGGTGAAACTGGCTTCGGCGGATCCTTTCGCGGCGCCGCTGATCCATCAGAACTTCCTGGCGTCGCCGAAGGACTGGGAATCGCTTCGCGCCGGTTTCCGGGTGGCGAGGGATCTCGCGGCACAGCCCTCCATGAAACCCTTCATCGAGGCGGAATTCTTCCCGGGCCCCGCTTGCGAGACCGACGAAGAGATAGACGAACACATCCGCAAGACCTGCATCACGGTGCATCATCCGGCCGGTACCTGCCGCGCCGGGACCGATGCGGACTCGGTCGTCGATCCGGAGTTGCGCGTCCGCGGCGTCGAAGGACTGAGAGTGGTGGACGCGTCCGTCATGCCGGACCTTGTCTGCGGAAACATCAACGCGGCCGTCATCATGATCGCCGAGAAAGCGGCGGATCTGATCGCGGACCGCCAGGTTAGCGAGGCGGCGGCATGATCAAGCGAGTAGCCATCATTGGTCTCGGGACGATGGGGCCCGGCATGGCCGCCCGTCTCGCGAGAGCGGGTATCGAAGTCGCCGCCTATGATATCGCGCCGGCTGCGATCGAGCGCGCACGTTCGATGATGGTCGCTGCCGAAGGCGTTCTGGATGCTTTGGGCATAGAGGCGAAGTCCGGCGACGCCGGCTCCATTCGCTTCACGGACAGCATCGAGGATGTCGTCGCCGGGGCCGATCTGGTCATCGAGAATGTTCCTGAAAAGGAAGATATCAAGGCTGACGTCTACCGCAAGATCGATGGCCTGGTCGCGTCGGACACCATCGTGGCCTCGGATACGTCGGGCATTCCGATCACGAAGCTGCAGGCGCATATTTCAAATCCTGCGCGCATGGTCGGTATGCACTGGTCGAACCCGCCGCATATCATCCCGATGATCGAAGTTATCGGCGGCGAGCAGACCGCACCGGAAACCGTGGATACCATCCGCGATTTCATCCGGTCGATCGGGCTCCTGCCTGTGCTCCTGAAGAAGGATGTGCCGGGTTTCGTCGAGAACCGGGTCCTTTATGCGCTGCTGCGCGAGGTCGTGGACCTTGTGGAGCGCGGCGTCATCGAGCCGGAAGACATCGACACCTGCGTTTCCTGGGGCATCGGCTACAAGCTCGCCGTGGTCGGACCGATGGCGCTCCTCGATATGGCCGGGATGGACATCTACCACTCGGTCTCGTCCTTCCTCAATGAGGACCTGTGCGATCGCAAGGATGTCGCGCCGTTGGTGCTCGAACAAATGGCGGCGGGCAAGCTTGGCATCAAATCGGGAGAGGGGGTCTATTCCTACACGCCCGAGAGCATAGCCAAGCTGCAACCGGAACGAGCGCGCAAGCTCGTCGCGATCCGCCGCATCCTCGAGGGGAGCGAGTAGGCGATGGCAGCCAAACCGGGAGTTGCACGCTCATGAGCGGAAACCGCATTCTCCGGGCCGAGGCGCTCGTCGTCAAATTCGTCGGAATCCTGCTGGGTCTGACATTGATCGCGATGGTGGTGATCAACGTCGCAAATGCGGTTGGACGGTATAGCGGCTTTTTCGCGCTCGTCGGCGCAGATGAACTGCTGGTTTACGGCATGATCTGGGTCGTGATGCTGGGCGCAATTCTCGCGGCCCGGAACCGCGACCACCTCTCGGTCAACCTGCTGCCCTCGGCGATTTCCGGACGGGCTGCCGCCATGTTGCAGATCGTCATCGATGTCGCGACCGTCGCGGTGTCCGTCTTCATCGCCTGGCACAGTTTCGTCTTCATCGACCGTATCGCCGGTTTGAACCAGTCGAGCATGGGGCTGGGCGTTCCGATGGTCATTCCGCATTCGGCCATCTTCGTCGGTTTCGCCGGAATCGCGGCGGTGACCGCCTTCCTGACCGTCGTCGACATCGTTCGCTTTACGAAGAGCGAGGGAGTGCACCAGTGACCTGGATCCTTGGCATCAGCGTCGCAACACTGATCGGGCTTGGAGCGCCGATCTTCGTGGCGCTGCTCTTCGCGGCGTCGGTGGCGCTGTTGTTCTTCCCCGGTCCGCCGCTGATCGCCCTGCAACAGACCATCTTCGGCGGTCTTGACGCCTATGCGCTGCTCTCGGTGCCGTTCTTCATCTTCGCGGGCGAACTGATGGCGATCAGCGGCATTGCGGATCGGCTGATCGGCCTGGTGCGGGCTCTGTTCGGACGGCTGCCCGGTTCGCTGGGCGTGGCGGCCCTTGGAGGATCGACGCTGATCGGCACGATCTGCGGTTCGTCGGCCGCCGCCGTCGCCGCCGTCGGCCGCAACATGTATCCGCAACTCATCGAAAATGGTTACGGCAAGAGACGCGCGGCAGGTATCGTCACGTCGAGCGGGGCGATTGATATCGTCATCCCGCCATCGATTGCCATGATCCTCTACGGAGCCTCCGCCGAGCAATCGATCGCCAGGCTTTTCATCGCCGGCGTCATACCCGGGATCGTCATGGCGCTGCTGATGGCGGGCTACATTTCCATCTCGGCGTGGCTTGCGCGTATTCCGAGAGAAGAGAGTTTCCGCGCCAGAATAGCCTGGATCGCGTTCAAGCAGGCTTCCTGGGCCCTGACCATGCCGGCCTTCGTCATGATCGGGATCTATGCCGGGTTTTTCTCGCCCACCGAGGCCGGCGGTTTTGCATGCGCCTATGCGG
>Ga0209692_10001440_pt1 | contig 32537 bp, 23 predicted proteins | sample tdDd472_FD_187129 | JGI IMG/M metagenome (GOLD analysis project Ga0209692, IMG submission 187129) | Marine sediment microbial communities from the Atlantic coast under amendment with organic carbon and nitrate - tdDd47.2 (SPAdes)... | ecosystem: Environmental > Aquatic > Marine > Coastal >...
TTGGATGTTCCTAATGGTAAATTTGCCCTTGTCGATGATCCTGGTTGTGTGCCACCGTTTTTTCTCAGCACAGGAAGTGATGAAGCCTCCAGCAGAACATGCCGAGTGTCATTTATTGCAGATGGAGAAGGTGATTTTAGCGATACACTTCGGGTAACAGCTACTGATTACAAAACCCCGGAACAATCTGGCAACGTTGATCTTTCTGCCAGAAGTGAACTTGGTAAAATCGTTGTAGATACGGAATCAATCAATTTCAATTACATACTTGTCAACAAGGGATCAGCTCAGGAGCCTGTCAACGTATCAAACGTTGGTAGTGGAGATCTGAATGTCAAGGCAATTAATTGGATCGAGAATACCAATAATATCTATCAGATTATTGAGAATCCGAGTGATCCATTTTTCGAAAATGTGCTGGAAGCAGGTGAGTCCAAGCCCTTTGTGGTATCAATCGAACCTGCAACAACAGGTTCATACCTTGGAGCTTTCAGGGTTGAAAGTGACGATATCAACAAACCCTATGATGAAATTATAGTTTCGGCTATTGCTGTTGACGAATGTCCCAGTGGCATGCAGCCAGACCCGATGGACCCTGTTCGCTGTATCGTAAAATGTACACCGGGCGAGCATGTTTGCGGGTTCCAGGTTGTCGGCGACGATCCACCTGTCAGCAGTTGGGGACATTCCGAATGTCAATCCGATGGTGCAACTCTTGGTGACTTCATTTCATGTGCCAACCTTGAGGTTTGTAAAGATGGTGTATGTGTGGAGCGTCCTTGCGATCCAGGCGAAACCATTTGTGAAGATTTGAATCACCAGAGAGTTTGTGATGAAAATGGTTTGTGGGGAGCCTCTGTTTCTTGTGTGACGGAAGAAACATGCAAGCCTGTGGAGTGCCGTGTAAGAAGCTGTCAGGAGTATCTCGCAACAGAAGGCACCGATTGTGATGACGGTAATAAATGTACTGAAAATGGAATTTGTAACGCTTTTGGTGCATGTGTAAGTCAGGAAGTCCAGTGCGATAAAGGTAATCCATGCGTCGAGTACGATTGCCTGCCCGATCAGGGATGTATAGAAACACCGGACGACAGTGCCGAATGTTCCGATGACAATCTTTGTACCAAGGGTGACCGCTGTCAGGGTGGCCAGTGTATCGCAGGAGCCTTGGACGATTGCGACGATGATAACGATTGTACAGATGATTTTTGTGATGCAGTTACGGGATGTTATCACGAAAACAATACCGGAGAGTGTGACGACAAAAATGTTTGCACAACAGGTGATTATTGTCTTAATGGTGAATGCCAGATCGGCCCGGATGTCAATGATTGTGATCGCGGAAATCCTTGTGAAAGAGGCATATGCCAGAATCCCGGTGGTTGCAGCTACAGCTTTGAGGCTGGCCCTTGTTCCGATGGTGATCCCTGTACCGTAAATGATTATTGCAATACTGTTCAGGGACAGAACGTCTGTGTTCCTGGCCCGCGTAGGACCTGTAACGATAGCAACCCATGCACTGAAGACACCTGTGATGAGTCTGGAAATTGTCTTTTCCCGGCCTTAGAGGATGGAGTGCAATGTACAGATGAAAATGCCTGCACAGGAATCTCCTCTGCCGATACCACACTTGATCATTGTGAAGGCGGTTACTGTGTTCCGGGAACTTCGGTAGATTGCGAAGATGACAATATTTGTACTACCAACTGGTGTGATGAAGATTACGGATGCAGAAAAGCCTATAATAGCGACGACTGCTCAGACAACAATAAATGTACCATTGGTGACAAATGCTCCGTCGGTGTTTGCGAGCCCGGTACTGGGGTGCTTTCTTGTGATGATGGTAACGAATGTACATCTAATCAGTGTGACGCTGAACTAGGTTGCATCTTCCCGCCGGATGATAGTCAATCATGTTCTGACGATGATCTGTGTACAATTGGTGATTACTGTTCAAACGGAGTTTGTGTTGCTGGAACAGAAGAAAAAGATTGCGACGATGGTAACCCTTGTACAGAAAATTTCTGCACAAACGGCGCATGCCAGATGACGGTTAAAGTCGGTGAAAGTTGTGATGATGGAAATAGCTGCACGATGAACACTGTTTGTAGTTCCAGTGGTGTGTGTGCCGGTGGTCAACCAAATACCTGTGACGATGGGAACCCCTGTACTGAAAATTATTGCATAGAAGGTCTCGGTTGTCAGTCTACCAATTTGTCTGGATCTCATGGCAGCCCCGTATGTACTGATGGAAATCCATGCACAATAAACGACCGCTGCAATGCAGGAACCTGTATTGGTGGTGGAGATGTTGCTGCGGATTTCTGTGACGATGGTAATCCCTGCACCGATAACTGGTGTGATCCAGTCTTGGGTTGTACAGGAGCTAACGATGATACCAATACATGTTCAGATCCTGATCCGTGTTCACTGAATGATTACTGTTCGGCTGGAACCTGCATGCCGGGTAACGAAATAAACGACTGTGATGATGATAACGATTGTACCACTGATTCATGCGTTGAAAATTTCGGTTGCAGTAACGAATCAAGGCACGGCCTAACCTGTGAAGATGGTAACCTCTGCACAGTTGGGGATGTCTGTAATGGCACAGTTTGTATATCAGGTGCTGCAGATTCATGTGATGATGGAAACCAATGTACAGATAATGTTTGTAACCCAGACACTGGTTGTAGTAATCCAACTAACGATTCGCTTTCCTGCAATGATAGCGACGGATGCACTACGGGAGATCATTGTGAATCAGGTCAGTGTGTAGGAGAAGCCAGAAATTGTAGCGATGGCAATGACTGTACAGCCGATATCTGCGAAAATGGAGTTTGTTCAAATCCGTACAGTAGTAAAAGTTGTGATGATCTTGATCCGTGTACCCAGAACGATTGGTGTGTCGCCGGTAATTGTGCCGGTTCCGAAATAACATGTGACGACGGTAATGTTTGCACTGATGATGCTTGCGATTCTACCGATTTTGGTCACCCCTGTGATACTGATGAAAGTTGTGGAGACGGTGGCATTTGTGAGAATGGTCAGTGTTTGGGAATGGCTTGCTACACGACGAATAATACAGCAGATTGCAGTGACGGCTACTGGTGTCAGGATAACGATTATTGTCTTGATGGAGTCTGTCATGCAGGTGATACTCTGCTCTGCCAGGATCAATGTTATGCAGGTTGCAATGAGGAATCCAATACTTGTACACCGGTAGCGAATGGAACCGCTTGTGATGATGGTAATGATGAAAACTACGATGATATTTGTACCGATGGAGAATGTGTCGGTACCGAATCATTCAGCGTGCCCGGAGATTGCCCCGGCCATAGCGATATGATTAAAGTTCTTGGTACCAGAGAATGTATAGATAAGTACGAAAATGAAATTTGCAGAGATAGTGGAAACGACTGCAAGGGAAAAGGTTCTGATGATTACTGGATTTGTTTCGATAATTACGGTGGAGACAGCACCTGTAGTAACCTTGGTGGTGGAAAACCGAAAGCCTATTCCAGAGCAGGAAAAAAACCGTCTCGTAACATGACCTACAATCAGGCAGCCAAGGCATGTTCCAATTCCGGAAAACGTCTCTGTAGTGTGGCAGAATGGGAATTGGCCTGTACAGAGGCCGATGGCAGAACCTACCCCTGGGGCAATACCTGGGATGAAACAACAAGTCTGTATTGCAACGGCTCAGATTACGGTGATGCCAATGGTGACAGAAAAGCCAGAAATACAGGCTCACTATCAAACTGCACCGCAGATTGGGGCACCTTCGATATGTCTGGTAACGTTACCGAGTGGACAAAAACCGAGGGTAATACCGGTTCCCAGCGATGGAGAAAAGGCGGAGATTATGGTTCCGGTTCAGACAACATGCATTGCGGACACTCTGTAAGTCACGAGTGGGACAGTACCCAGTCTTACCTCGGCTTCAGATGTTGCCTGAGCATCGACTAGAATAATTAAGCATACAAAAAAAGAACCGCTCGAAATGGGCGGTTCTTTTGGCTTATGATTTGACTGTAAACAGCTTTGTTTATTTTTTGCCGGGAATGGGCATATCCAGAAACTTTAATATTTTCTTGATATCGGCCCAGATAATTTTACGCTTTTCATCCTGTGGTGGTCTAAGGCAATAAGATGGATGGAAAATCGGCATGGTCGGAATGCCTTCATAGCTGTACCAGGTTCCATGTACTTTGGTTATTCCTGTCTTTTCTCCCAGCATCCTGCCTGTCGGGACATTTCCCAAAAGCACCAGGACTTTGGGTTTTACTGCTTTTATTTGCTGTTTAATAAAACCAATACAGGCTTCAGACTCATCTGTTTCCGGGTTACGATTGCCGGGAGGGCGACATTTTACGATGTTGCCGATATAAACATCTTCCCGCTTAAGCCCCATGCCAAGCTCGATCCAGCGATCAAGCAGTTTACCGGCACGTCCAACAAAGGGTCGTCCCTGTTCATCTTCATCTTTACCCGGCCCCTCGCCAATAAACATGATATCTGCGTTTGGGTCGCCTTCTCCAAATACAATCGAGTTTCTGGTTTTGCAGAGCTTGCAGCGTTTGCAGTCACCGATTTCATTCTTAATAGCTTCAAGGGTAATTTTTTCATCTGCTGCCGAAAAAGTCGGAAGAACAGGTTTCGACATCTTGTCTGCTTTCGGGACCGCTGGTTTTCTTGCCATTTCATTCTCACTGGGTAGTGTGTTGTGTTGGAATTTCGGCTTTTCTTCTACTTGTTTTTGTTTGCGATGTTCAAGTAACATTTGAATTGGCAGACCATTATGGCCAAGTCTTTTCTGCCACTCCAGAAAAACTGCAGTGTCCTCAAGCAGATCCAAAATGTTTTCTACATCGCCATTCATTTGGTAATTTCACCTTCAGTTTTAGCTGCTTGGTCGGGGGAGGGTGTGACTTCTTTAGGAGACACTTTTGTTTTTGGCGCAGACTCATTTTCCGTTTTGGCTGTTGCAGAAACGGTATCTGTTGGATTGTCGTTTTTAACTGTATTTAGTTTTCTGGCCGAGACCTTGCCACCTCTACTTGTTGCCGGTTTTTTAGGCGTCGTTTTTCTTGTTGTTGGTTTTGTGGTTCTTTTCTGAGTTGTATCTTGTTTGTTGCTGGCTGTTGCCTTTGGTGCGGTTGCCTGGCCTGATTGCTTTTGCGGTTCTGCTTTTTTCACGTCGTTTTTAATTTTTTCAGCAGGCTTTGTTGTGGTAGTTCTCTTGCTTGCTGTGCTTTTAGCTCTGGATGTTGTTTTTCTGGTGGATTTTCTTGGGCGCGCTGGTTTTTTGCTGGCTCGCTGTTTTTGTACAATATCAAAAATTACATGGGCAATTTCAGATTTATCCATTTTAGGCAATGAGTCAACATGACCTTTTTTATCAATGATGCGAACAACATTGGTGTCTACATCAAAGCCTGCACCTTCCTGAGAAATATCATTCACTACTATCAAATCAAGCTGTTTGCTTCGCAGTTTGTTTCGTCCACTCTCTAAAACCTGTTGTGTCTCTGCTGCAAAACCTACCAAAAACTGGTTGCGTCCTTTTCGTTTGCCCAAAGTTTTCAAAATGTCAACTGTGCTTTGCATGGCCAGTTGCACATCGCGGGGAGACTTGTGAATTTTCTGGGTAGTAAATCTGGCAGGTCTGTAATCTGCAACGGCTGCTGCTTTCACAATGATATTTGCGTGCGGTGCATGTTGCATAACAGCGTCTAACATCTGTTCTGCGGAGCGTACGTTTACGATGTCCATACCGGTAGGTTGCGTAAGTCTGTTCGGGCCGGCAATTAAAACAACTTTCGCCCCTCTTGCTCTGGCTTCTCTGGCAATGGCGAATCCCATTTTTCCGCTGGAGCGATTCGCGACAAATCTCACCGGGTCAATATCTTCGTAGGTTGGCCCGGCAGTTACCAGAACCATTTCGCCAGACAAATCCTGCTCTGCGTAAGATGCATAGTGAACAGCGTCCATTATCTCGTTAAGATCAGCCAGACGTCCCTGCCCGGTTTCACCACAAGCTAAATCACCACTGTCAGGCAGAACCATTTTGATAAATTTGCGGCTAAGCAGTTTCTTGACATTCTCCTGTACTATTTCATTCTGCCACATGGCCCAGTTCATAGATGGGGCAATGATAACAGGGCAGAGTGCTGCCAGGACAATTGTGCTTATCAGGTCGTCGGCGATGCCGTTTGCCATTTTGCCGAGGAAATTTGCGGTGGCAGGAACTACCACAATGCAGTTGGCCCATCTGGCTGCTTCGATATGACCAATTTTATCTTCCTGCAACTGGTCAAACAAATCCAGCATTACGGATTTGTTACTCAGCGCCTGAAAAGTCAGAGGCGAAACAAATTGTTGTGCGCTTTTGGTCATTGCCACGCGTACCTCTGCGCCATTTTTGCTCAACATTCTTACAAATTCGGCTGATTTATAGGCTGCAATACCGCCTGTGATGCAAAGTAATACTCTTTTGCCGTCTAGCATTCCCATATTTATAGGCTCCTTTAAGCTCTATAGCACGAGTTGTTTAATCGTCGTTAAGTTTAAGTGCCGCTAAAAATGCATCCTGCGGGATGTGTACCATTCCCACCTGTTTCATGCGTTTTTTACCGGCTTTTTGTTTTTCAAGTAATTTACGTTTTCGGGAAATATCTCCACCGTAGCATTTTGCTGTAACGTTTTTGCGGAAAGCTCTGACTGTCGTTCTTGCAACAACCTTGGAACCGATTGCCGCCTGAATTGCCACTGCAAATTGCTGACGTGGAATCAGTTCCTTCATCTTTACACATAGTGCCAGTCCACGATCCCGGGCGCGGTCTTTATGGCTTATCATGGATAGAGCGTCAAGGGGGTCGCCATTTATCAGGATGTCCATTTTTATCAGGCTTGCTCTTTGATAGCCTTTCATCTCGTAGTCGAACGAAGCATAACCTTTGGTGGTGGATTTCAGTCTGTCGTAAAAGTCCAGAATGACTTCATTTAGAGGCAACTCGTAGGTAACCATTACCCGTTTCTCGCCGACGTAGCTCATGTCGACCTGAATGCCACGTCTTTCCTCGCATAGCGAAAGTACTGCGCCAACATGGTCTTGTGGCATGTGTATGCGGGCAGTGATAACAGGCTCTTCAATGTAATCAATTAACATCGGGTCGGGAAGATGTGCAGGATTGTCGATGGTTAATTTCTCACCACTTTTAAGCACTACCTTGTAAATAACTGTTGGTGCAGTGGTTATCAGATCTAGGTCATATTCTCGCTCAAGACGCTCCTGAACAATTTCCATGTGCAAAAGACCAAGGTATCCGCAACGGAAACCGAATCCCAAAGCCTGTGAAGTTTCAGGCTCGAAAGTAAAGGAATAATCGTTCAGTTTCAGTTTGTCCAGCGAGTCTTTCAGCATGGTGTATTCAGCAGGCTCTGTGGGATACAGTCCGGAAAACACCATTGGTGTCACATCTTTAAAACCACCAAGTGCTTCTTCAACAGGCTCTTCAGCATTGGTAACTGTGTCACCAACGCGAGCATAGGAAATATCTTTCACGCCGGCAATAATGTAACCGACTTCGCCTGCACGAAGTTCTTTCTGGTCATTCATATCCGGGCCAAAAGTGCCAACACGCTGAACCTGAAATCTGCCTTTAGTTTTCATGAATAGAATGTCGTCGTTCTTTTTAATGCTGCCTTCAAATACTCTAACCAGCACGATGACACCCTGATATGAGTCATACCAGCTATCAAAAATAAGCGCCTTGAAAGGATCGTTGACATTTCCTTCAGGTGGGGGAACCATGTCTACAATGTAGTCCAGAATGGCTGCAACATTTTCGCCAGTTTTGGCAGATACCGCAACAGACTCCGATGCATCCAGTCCGATAACTTCTTCTATTTCATCTTTGGCAGCATCAATATCTGCTGAAGGTAAATCTATTTTGTTGATTACCGGAAGGATTTCCAGATCGTTGTCAAGTGCCAGATATACATTGGCCAGTGTCTGTGCTTCTACTCCCTGAGTGGCATCAACGATAAGAAGCGCGCCTTCACAACTGGCCAGCGATCTTGAGACTTCGTAGTTGAAATCCACATGGCCGGGAGTGTCGATCAGGTTAAGAATGTATTCTTCACCTTGGGCGTTTTTATAGGGTAGTCTTACTGCCTGTGATTTGATGGTGATTCCCCGTTCTCTTTCGAGATCCATTTTATCGAGGAATTGTTCTTTCATATCTCTTTCGTCAACCAAACCGGTTAGCTGTAGCAAACGGTCGGCCAGAGTGGATTTTCCATGGTCAATATGGGCAATAATTGAAAAGTTACGGATGTTTTTCTGATTCATTACAAATACCTGAATATAAATACTTATCGGCAAAAGTGCCGTTTATTTCGGAGAATTGGTCTCAAGTAAACTTGATTGCAAATTTTACGATTAGTGTTTTACTATATTGTTCTAAGGTTCGATATCCATGTTTTCCTTTGCAGATAATTCCTCTGTTGACTCGTTGACAATGTTGCGACTTTGTTCTTTAAGCTGTTTTTTTAGTTCAGCAATTTCTTTGACCAAAGCTCTTTTTCTTTTTAGCCTTGCAAATCCAAACCAGCAAGAAATAAAAAACATCAGCAGCATACCAATGGAGAAACTGAGAAGTACAATTACAGATGTCCAGAGTTCTACTGTTGCCAAGCTGAAAAACTTAAGGCTTAAAGGATCTTTATTGGAAATAATAAAGACAACCAGACAAGCTCCGATAAGGACACCAAGAATCACCAGTATAATTTGGAATGCTTTTTTCATAACAGACCCTATTGTTCCATTTTCAGTTCTATTGCTGCCTTAGTTTCGGATTCTACGCCAGATACGACTCCTTTAACAGAAGATTCAAGCATTTTTTCAATGTAGGTCAGAGTTTCCTTTTTGGGGTAGATCAGTTTCGGCTCGTCGCCTAAATCATTGTTTTTGGCGACATATCTAATTGCATCGTTAAAGCTGCCTAGTTCATCTACCAGCTTGTTGTCAAGGGCCTGCTTGCCAGTAAGAATTCTTCCGTCGGCAATGGGTCTTACCTGTTCTTTATCAAGATTCCTGCCCACTGCAATTGCATCGAGAAATTGCTCGTAAACATCTGTAATCATGGTGTTTATTATGTTGTCATCCGACTCTGTGGATTCTCTGAAAGGTGAGAGGATGTCCTTGTGTTTGCCGGATTTGTATGTTTTGGGAGTAATCTTTATCGTTTTCATCAACTCTTTTAAGTAAGTTGTCTGAATGATTACGCCGATGGAGCCTGTAATTGTACCTGGATTGGCAAAGATGTATTTTGCGCCGGCAGCAATGTAATAGCCACCGGAAGCAGCTAATGATCCCATGCTTACCACAACAGGTTTGATATCTCTGAGGCGCAATAGCTCGCTATATATTTCCTGAGACGGGCCAACAGATCCACCGGGGGAGTCTACTCTTACGATGATTGCTTTTACTTTGTCATTGTGTTCAAACTCACGTAAGGTTTTCATTACTTTCTTGGAGCCGTCAATTGGGCCCGTTATTTCTATAATACCGATTCCCTCGTCTCCGGCCAGTTCCGATTCAATACCGGAAAAGGATAATAATATCATAAAAATGAAACCAAACATCATCAAGAACCCGGCACCTAAAAGAACCAGCACCAGCCAAAAATTTTCCCGTTGATTTGTCATGTAATCACTCCACCATCAATGTGAATAATCAGGTGCCATTGTAAAATAGAAAAGTAAAGCCTGCAATATAAATGATAAAAACTGCTACAGAAACTGGTCTCATTCGGGCAATTCTGAAGCTTGGGGTCTTATTGAAGCCTTTCAGCAGCAAAAATGACATTAAAATTGCCACGGCAGCAAGTGAAAGATGGTCAACGGTTACAGAATTGAAGACTCCCTTTTTACCGTAAACCAGATCCACAATTGACAAAATTCCAATGTTGAAAATATTACTGCCGTAAATATTACCAAGGGAGAGTTCCAGTTGACCCATTCTGAGTGCTGCAACAGAAACCACTAACTCAGGCAAAGAGGTGGCAATAGCCATAAAGAAAGCCCCGATTAAGGTTCCACCCCAGCCGGTGGCATCGGCAATCTGGTCGCAGATATTAGCCAGCCAAATGCTTGCAACAATCAGCAATGCACCTGCAACAAGTGTTTTTGTCAGTAGCAGAAAAAGCGAGTCTGTCACTGTTTCAGGAGTTTCGCCGGGAGGTCTTGCTTCTATCTCTCTTTGCTCAATAACAAATATTCGATGTAGTGAGACAAAATATCCGATAATAATAAGCAGACTTACCGGATGCAGATAAAAAGAGGGTAAAATATCCGAGAATACATAGCCGACAAATACCATCAGTATCATTAAAACTGAAAGCCAGCCAATAACGATGCTGCTTTTCTCGGAGTTGCCAATTTTAAAAAGGAAATCAATAACGACAACAATCAGCAGATTAAAGGTGCAGGAGCCAAGCAGGTTTCCAACTGCCATATCGGCTGCATCAAACATCACAACCGAACTTACACTGGTAATAACCTCAGGTAGAGAGGTTGCCAGTCCAAGTAAAATAACTCCGATAAAACCTTTTCCCAAACCTGTTCGATCGGAGATGCTGTCTGCATAGTCGGTAATTTTATATCCAGCCAGTACAATAACCAGGGCTGCCATTACAAATTGTGACCAAAGTAATATCATAATAATTTTGTACTCAAAAAAACGGGCGATCGGTTAATTTAAGAGCCGATCGCCCGAAATGGTAATTCTTATATCCGTTTCAAAGGACTATTCAGCCTTATCCTCCTCGGATTTTTCTTCAGCAGGAGCTTCAGCTTTTTCTTCGCCACTAAAGTCAAACTTATCTTTGATAGCCTGACCAAGGTTGGTGGTGGAGCTTACGTCGAGGTTCATGTACTCTGCCATTTCCACTTTTTCCTGGTTGTTGGCCAAGGAGCGGATGGAGAGAGCGATTTTGCGGTCGGCAGGATCAACATGCTTGATTTCGGCTTTGACTTCCTGACCTTCCTGAACGACGGTTGAAGGATCTTCGATTCTTTCGTGTGAAAGTTCGGAGATGTGGATCAAACCTTCTACGCTGTCACCGAGGTCAAGGAATGCACCAAAGTCTGTAACCTTGGTAATGGTTCCTGTAACGACCATGCCAGTGTAGTATTTTTCAGGGATTTTCTTCCAGGGATCTGGCACGAGCTGTTTGATACCGAGTGAGAAACGTTCCTTGTCGGGATCGATGTTAAGAACGACAGCCTCGATCTCCTGGCCCTTCTGATGGATTTCGTTGGGGTGCTTGATTTTCTTGGTCCATGAAATGTCGCTGACATGTACCAGTCCGTCGATACCTTCTTCGATACCAATGAAGACACCAAAATCGGTGATGTTGCGGATTTTACCACGGATAACTGTACCGGCAGGATATTTCTCGCCGAGCAGGTTCCAGGGGTTCGGCTCAACCTGTTTCATACCAAGGCTGATGCGGCGGTTCTCGATGTCGATATCCAGGATGATAACATCAACTTCGTCACCAACGGAAACCAGCTTGGAAGGATGTTTGACGCGTTTGGTCCAGCTCATCTCGGAAACGTGGATCAGACCTTCAATACCCTGCTGCAATTCTACAAAGGCACCGTAATCGGTAAGGCTGACGATTTTACCGGAAACTTTTGCTTCGACCGGGTATTTGGCCATGGCTTCTTCCCACGGATCCGGTGTCATCTGTTTCAGGCCAAGGCTTACACGCTCGGAAGCTGCGTCGAACTTAAGAACTTTAACTTCAACTTCGTCACCAATGGAGAACATTTCGGAAGGATGATTGACGCGTCCCCAGCTCATATCAGTGATATGCAGCAGGCCGTCGATTCCACCGAGATCAACGAATGCACCGTAATTGGTGATATTCTTGATGATACCTTTGACAATTTTGTTCTCTTCGAGAGTGTCAAGGGTTTGAGTTTTGAGTTCGGCACGTTCTTTTTCGAGCAGTGCGCGACGTGAAAGAACGATGTTTCCACGTTTTTTATTGAACTTAATAACTTTAAACTGGAATTTCTGGCCGATCATCTTGTCCAGGTTACGTACTGGGCGAAGATCAACTTGTGATCCAGGTAAGAATGCTTTAACGCCAATATCGACTGAGAGACCACCCTTAATGCGTGCAACGATTGTACCTTCAACAAGCTCGTCACGTTCACAAGAGGCGCAAATTTCGTCCCATACTTTCTGGCGGTCGGCTTTTTCTTTCGAAAGAACTATCTGGCCATCGTCATCTTCAATCTCTTCCAGGATGACTTCAACTTCGTCACCGACTGCGATCTGGATTTCACCTTTGACTGTCCTGAATTCATGGATGTCAATAAGTCCCTCAGATTTGTAGCCGATGTCTACCAGTACATGATCTTTACCAAGGCGCAAGATTTTGCCTTTGACCATGTCGCCTTCTTTGAGGTCTCTGTCTTCAATAGAGGCTTCAAACATTGCAGCGAAATTTTCTTCTTCTTCAATTGGGGTTTCGGTTAAGTTTTCTGTTGTCATTGGTTACCAAAATTACTCCCGCTTATCTTAATGGATTTTTGCGTTGGGGGGAGTGTTCCGGTGCAAAAATCCCTGCCATCAACAGGCGGGGTAATCTACTCATTTTTTTGCTAAATGTCAAATTAATATCTGTTTTTCCCGTATATTTTAACTGTTTGTTATTTCACAGGTTTATAAGTATTCTCAGACAAATTTGCACTAAGTGGAATTCAACGGCATTTTTTTCTGTCTTAATAGCTATAGAAAGATAAAAAATTATGCATTAATTGCTCAAAATCAATTAAATATACGGCAATTTCTTGACTCTTTTAATGCAGAGGGATATAGCTTTGGAGGTCCAGTAATAATTGAGTGGGCCTAGGGAGATTTTAGTTGAAATTCCGTTTTTTGGACACTAAAATCGTAGGTGTAAACAAAAAAATCAGCATCTGGAGGAATCTGTGGCAAATCATCATAATTACGGCAAACAATGCATCGAGGAAAGACGGCAACTTGATGGTGGAATATTCGAGATTTCCTCAAGGGTAGATGTAAACACCAAAGAGGATCTTTCCAGAGTTTACACACCGGGAGTCGCTGCCCCATGTCTGGTAATTGCAGACGACAAAAAAGAATCTTTCAATCTGACCAGCAGAAGAAACTCTGTTGCGATAATTTCTGATGGCACTGCCGTTTTGGGGCTAGGTGATATCGGCCCGGAAGCTGCTCTTCCTGTTATGGAAGGCAAAGCCATTTTGTTTAAGAAATTCGCAGGTGTAGATGCAATTCCCTTGGTGGTGGATTTGACGGAGGTTGACAAACTGGAAGCCTTTGTTCGTGCCGTTGCACCGACTTTTGGTGGGATAAATCTGGAAGATATTTCAGCCCCGAGATGTGTTGAATTGGTGGAAAGACTTGATGATTTGGGCATTCCGCTTTTCCATGACGATCAGGACGGAACAGCCGTGGTGGTTTACGCTGCACTAAAAAATGCCCTGAAAGTTACCGGACAGAAAATAGAGGATCTTAAGGTTGTGGTAAATGGTGCCGGTGCTGCCGGATATGCCATTACCAAAATGCTGACTCGCTTTGAGCCACGCCCCAAGGAAATTCTTGTTTGTGATTCCAAAGGTATTATGAACAACAAGCGCGAATTGGCTTTCCATAAGAAAAAAATGTTTGATATGCCGGGAGTTGTCGAAGGTGAGGGCGATCTGGCGCATGCCATGCAAGGTGCCAATCTTTTCATTGGTGTTTCAAAAGCAGATGTTGTAACTCCGGAAATGGTCAAAAGCATGGCCAAAGATCCAATCGTTTTTGCTCTGGCCAACCCCGATCCGGAAATTCTGCCTTCTCTGGCACTTGAAGCTGGTGCCGCAGTTGTAGGCACAGGACGCAGTGATTTTGATAATCAGATTAATAATGCACTGGTATTTCCCGGTCTTTTCCGAGGTGCGCTTGATGCAGGAGCAGACAGGATTACCGGCGAAATGATGTTTGCAGCAGCTCATGCCTTGGCAGGTTTAATTGAGAATCCCACTTCAACTCATATCATAGCCCAGCCACTTGATAAAGGCGTGGGAAACGTTGTAGCCAAGGCTGTGTACGATTCCTGGCAAAAATAACACTAGAATCAAAAATAAAATACTCACAAAAAGAGTAGCTTAGTGCTGCTCTTTTTTTTATGCGACAAACTTAATCTGGATATTGATTGTTTATCGGAAAAGATCGTTGTCCGCTCAGCCTGAGTAAATTTTTAAGTGCTTTTTCACTTGAAAATTTGTATCGAAGGCTTAATGGCTCGATACAATCAACTTATCGTTGATCACTCGCCATGATTGCGGGTAATAATGCTTTTGGTTGAAAACATCCCCAAAATAAAAAATCGCAGCCATTTAATCCACCGTAAAACCGGCAGCTAATATAGCTTCCTTTAGCGCGGTTTTATTTAGTTCTTCACCTTTTACTGTAACTGTTTTACTGTTCAAATCAGGTGTGGCTTCCTCCACGCCTTCAATCTCTTCCAGCGATTTTTTGACAGATGCAACGCAGTGTCCGCAGCTCATACCGCCAACTTTTAAGACCATATTGCTGTCCGTATTTTCGATGTTGTTTGTGGTTAATTTACTCATCAGTTTTTTTCCTGATAATAGGGTCAGTAAGAAAATAAATATTGCTGTGCTTAAGAGAACATACCAGGGTTTATCGGCGTGGTGGTGCATCATATTTGTTTGCGCAATATCACCCAATATCCAGTCGAAACCAAGGCCAAACAAGATACTCATCACTGCCACAGTTGAAAGATAGATTATCAGCACTCGTTTGCCAAGACCTCGATAAATGGCTCCCATGGTTGCCATGTTTGTTGCCGGCCCGGCCATCAGAAAAACCAGAGCCGTTCCAAGTGGCATCCCGGAGGCAATTAGCGATGCTGCTATTGGTACCGAGCCTGTTGTGCAAATGTATAGTGGCATGGCTATCAGTAACATTAGCAGCATGCCGGATATTCCCTGCACCCATTCTGTCGAAGCAAGATAGCCATCAGGGACAAGCAGAGTTATCAGACCTGCTACGAGAATACCGCCGATCAACCAAAGGTAGATAGAGCCTAAAAGATCAAATACCGCATAATTGATAATCTGGATTATCGGGTTGCCTTTTTTGTCTGGATTTTCGTCTGCTGGTAATACCGGTATGTTCAGATCAAGAGTTTTTTTCTCCGTCATATTGACCAGGGTACCGCCGATAAGACCGGTAACAAAGGCTGCCACAACTTTGAAAATTGCAAAGGGCCAGCCTAAAAATGATGCGCTGACAAGGATCGAATCCACCCCCGTTTGCGGTGTACTTATCAGAAACGAGGTTGCAGCGGATTTGGATGCCCCCTCGTTTTTCAGGCCAATGGCAGTAGGTACAACTCCGCACGAGCACAGAGGCATGGGAACGCCAACAATGGATGCACCGAGTACGCTTTTAAAATTTTTGCCACTCAGTTTTCGTCTGACCATATTTGGTGGCAGAAATTGGTGAATTATTCCGGCAATCAGCAGACCGACAAGTAAGGAAGGCGAAAGATCAAGCAGTATATCCCAAATGCTGATTAAAAACTTCTCAAACATAATTCTACTCCCGAAATAAATGTCCACTAGTTATAGATACAGCAGATAACTAACTTATTCCCAGGAGTAAATCATCGTGGTGTAAATGTAAAGTACTATCAGTCAAATTCCATTTCGCCGGACACAATCTGGTCGTAGACATCTTTGGCGAATTCGTAGGAATCGACTTCATCCATATCGAAGTCATCATCAAGGTAAATGTAACAGCCATAGCATTTTGACCATAATTCACGATCCAGTTGAGCCATTACCAGGGCGTAGCAACTGGATATACATGAATTGTAGCCTGAGCTGTCAAAGTTGTCAGGGTCATCTAATGTGCCATCGTCTTGAACGCCGAATTCGCTGGTGCAGAAATCTATGCAAGAGCCAAACGAGTTAAGCTCGATATTTCTTTCAATTTCAGAAATCAAAAAGTTGAATTCGTCTGAAGTGCAATCTGATGGAAAATCTGATTCCGGGCAGGAGATTTCTTCATCTGGCAGGTCGAAGGCACTGCTGTAATAGCTCTCGTCGCCGTCTTCGCTAGAGTATTCATCGGCAACGACTTTAAGTTTCCATTTCGTCTGAATTCCGGTGATTTCCTCATCGCCAAACAGCGCAAAAAAGATACCATAGGTTTTACCTGCAAGATCCGGTTCATAGTTCAAATATCCTTCAACGGTTATGCTATTGTCCCCTGTATTGATTATTGCAAAGCGACTTGCACCATTGCTGACAGGGTTGTTCAAGGGAATTCGCACATGTCTTTCTGAACCTCTGATCCATACCATTACTCCTTGAAAATCTTGCGATGTCTCAGTATCCGGGATGATTTTTACCGAAAATGCATAGCCGATTTCAATTTTTTCCGGGGCTTCGATGTCTTTAATCTGTGGATAATCACTGGATGTGCTTGATTCCGGCGGTGGAGATTCTTCAATTTGTCCCCCTGTAAAATTCATTGATTCTGTCATTCTATTAGTTAGCTCTTTGGAAATTTCTTCTGTGTCACCGGACAAGTCGCACGTTATGAGCATGAAAAATGAGAGTAATATTGAAAACGAAATCAACAGGCGACAGGTTATTTTTGCCAAAAGCATGATGACCTCCTGTTTAATTGTCTTACAATACATATGTTTGATATTGTACAACGGAAAAGCAGGTTAAATCCAGTGCAAAGTCATACTTATAAACTAATGCTTTCTTTTTTTAGAGCCATCCAAAAAATATTTTTCTTCTGTACTGTGTCAACAGAAAGGTAACAGGTTTAGATTCATGGTTACCAGGCCTTTCCAGCCACGATTTTGTTCGCCACTGTAATTTTCGGATTCCGTCCACGATCCTTTTGGGGGGACGAGGCCGGAGCATTTTAAGGTGTCCAACAAAATGTGGAATACAAGTTTATCATGCGCAAAGTTTTATCAGGTTTGTGTACCCCTTGTTAGTGTTCAGCTTCAGCATGGGAGTAAGTTTTTCGATAGCTGAATGTGGTCTGCGGTAGTTGTAACGATCCTGCCATTTTCTCCCAGCTTTCTGCAAATCTTTCAAACTTCTATGACGTTTCCATCGGTAAAATTCTTCCATGTCCGTTCTATGACTGCGCTCCACATAGCCATTAAACTGCGGCTGTCCAGGCGGTATAAGCCGATGGGTAATTTCGTGTTTGTTGCAAAGTTTATCAACAGCATGAACCTTCGGTTCGTTCTGATAATGGTTATTCACCTGCTGGAAAACATGAGTGAATTCGACACCATTATCTGTTTGCAGAATCTTTATCTTAAAAGGGAAAGAACGTATCACGATATCCAGAAAATCCTTGCTATTACTGGCGCATAGTTCTTCGTAGTATCGCAGAACCCGCAGTCTGGTAGCGCAATCAATAGCTGTGTACTGGTAATACTGCCTGTGATTTATCCTGTAAGGCACGTACTTTACATCCATCTGGACCAATTGCCCCGGCAGCTCGACAAAGTGCTTATATTTTGGTTTCTTGTGCGGGTGTTTCCATTTTTTCGCCAGCCCGTTTTTCTTTAAAATTCTGGATATGGTTCGCATACACGGCACACGGCGATAGCCAAGTCTAAGCATCTGATCCCGAATGCGCTCTGGCCCAAGGCGGGTGCTTTTGCGAATACGCAATATTTTTTTGACAATGTTTTTTGGAGTTTTTCGGCGTATGCGCCTTGGAGTACGCTTCTGATCCACCAGAGTTTGTGGGTTAAAATCTTCTGATTTAAAGCGATTCCACCATTTGTAGTAAGTTTTTCTACTGATTCCAAAACGTTTGCAGGCTAAAGAAACATTGCCGATCTTCTCTGCGTCACGAAAAAGTGCTTTTCGCTTGGCAATCTGCTCTTCAGGTAGTAATTTCAACATGGGTAATGCCTCCTTTAAAGTTGTTGCTGGAACCTCAACTTTACCAGATTTCGGTCTGGAAGGTGTTACCCATCTGTTTACACTCTATAAAATATTTTTCTTCGCTCTTGACATTAATTGTTTCCTTTGATATTAACCACACCGCACGGACAATTCTGTATTAAACGAAGGGAGCTGTTTCGTTGAGAATTCCAGTGAAAAAATACATGTTTTAAACAAAGCCTCTCTCACAGGTTGTGGGGGAGGCTTTTTTTTGAGTTTATTCGGATGTTTGAGAAAGGGAAGGTTCTATGAAGCTGACTGAAAAGTTGCAGGTTATGAGCTGCAAGGAGATTGAAAGAGCCCTTACGCGTCTCGCAACGGAAATTTTAGAACGTAATAATGGTGTTGATAATTTGATGCTGATTGGTATTCGAACCGGCGGATTGCATCTGGCAGCCAGACTAAAAAGTTTGATTGAGAAGATGGAAGAAAAAACTCCAGCTTTCGGTATTATTGACATAACCCTTTACAGAGATGACGCTCATACTCTGGAACAACCTGAAATAGGAACCACCGAGATTGATCATGATATCAACGGCATGCAGGTTGTACTGGTGGATGATGTCATTTTTTCCGGTAGAACCATTCGGGCGGCAATGGACGCACTGATTGATTTCGGCAGACCGAAGAATGTTCAGCTTGCGGTTCTGGTGGATCGTGGTTTACGGGAATTTCCTATCCATCCGGATTATGTTGGGCGAAATATCCCAACTCATGCAGATGAGCGAGTGGAAGTATTGTTGAAAGAAGAAGATGGCGCTGATGATCGCGTTGTTATATTTGCAGTTGAAGAAATAGAAGAAGTAGAAGAATAGGAGAACGGGATGGCTTTTGATCACAAACATCTCTTTGGTCTGGGTACGCTGTCGGCCGAAGATATAATGTTTGTACTTGAGACAGCGAAAAGTTTTAAAGAAATCTCAACCAGAGCGGTTAAAAAAGTTCCGACTCTTCGTGGTAAAACTATTGTGATGGGTTTTTTCGAGCCGTCAACCAGAACTAAAATGTCATTTGAAATGGCAGCCAAGAGACTTTCGGCAGATACCTATGGCATCGGAGCTTCCGGCTCTTCCATTGTAAAAGGCGAAACGCTGATTGATACCGTGCGCAATCTCGAAGCCATGAAAATAGATCTTCTGGTGATGCGTCACAGATCATCTGGTGCGCCTCATCTGTTATCAAGATTTACCGATGTTCCAATTATCAATGCCGGTGACGGTTCCCACGAGCATCCGACTCAGGCCCTGCTTGACATGATGACAATTCTGGAGCACAGAGAGAGCATCGAAGGATTGAATATCGCCATAATTGGTGACATCGCCCATAGCAGAGTTGCAAGATCCAACGTTTACGGTCTTTCAACTTTGGGAGCCAACGTTCGTTTAAGCGGGCCACAGACCATGATTCCAAGATACATCGAGAAACTTGGTAAAAATGTTAAAGTCTATGAACGCACAGCGGACGCAATCAAAGATGCCGATGTAGTTATGATGCTTCGCATTCAGAAAGAAAGAATGCCCAAGCACTTGTTCCCTTCCAACCGAGAGTATGCAATGACTTTCGGACTGAACAGGGAAAATATAAAATATGCCAAACATGACGCAATTATAATGCATCCTGGCCCAATCAACCGTGGTGTTGAAATGTCTCCGGATGTTGCAGATGGCGAAAGATCGGTTATATTGGAGCAAGTCAATAACGGCGTAGCAGTCAGAATGGCTCTGATATATCTTTTGATGGGAGGAAGCAAATAATGATTCGCATAAAAGGTGGAAGGGTTATCGACCCCGCAAACGGTATTGATAAAGTTGGTGACGTTTATATTAAAGGTGGAAAAATCATCTCGGCAGCAGATGCCAAAGGTGTTAAAGCAACCGTGATTGATGCCAAAGGCAAGCTGGTTGTTCCGGGCCTGGTTGACATGCATGTGCATCTTAGAGAGCCGGGACAGGAATACAAGGAAACCATTGCCACAGGCTGTGACGCTGCGGCAGCGGGCGGTTTTACCTCAATAGTATGCATGCCAAATACCGATCCGGTTTTGGATAATGCTGCAACCATTGAATACATTTATAAGCAGGGTAAAGCAGCCAACGGTGTTTCTGTCTATCCGATGGGAGCTATTTCCAAAGGTTTGCAGGGTGACGAATTGGCAGAGATCGGTGATATGGTTGAAGCCGGTGCCGTTGCCATTACTGACGATGGAAAAGGCGTTGCAAAAACTGAAGTAATGCGTTCTGCTTTGGAATATGCCAAAAATTTTGATGTAACACTTTGCGCCCATTGCGAGGATGTCGGCCTGGCTGCCGGTGGTTCCATGCATGAGGGGGAAATGAGTACCAGACTTGGTATGGCCGGCATTCCCGCACTTGCCGAAAGTGTTCAGGTTGCCCGCGATATTCAGATTTGTGAATATGTTGACTCTCGCTATCACGTTCAGCATATCTCTACCAAAGAAGCTGTTGCTTTGGTGCGTCAGGCCAAAAAACGTGGCTTTAAAGTCAGTTGCGAAGCTGCGCCTCACCATTTTACTTTGACCGATAGCGAGCTGGCTACTTATGACAGTCATTTTAAAATGAATCCGCCATTGAGATCCGATTCTCATGTCAAGGCTGTTATCAAAGGTTTAAAGGATGGCACTATTGAAGTCATTGCCACCGACCATGCCCCACACTCTGAACTAGAGAAAAAAGTAGAGTTTGATCAAGCACTTAACGGTATAACCGGACTCGAAACATCTGTACCACTTTCGCTGGAACTGGTTCGAAACGGCGTGCTTGAAATGCCCGATTTGATTGCCAAGATGACCATAAATCCTTCTCGTATTCTTGGTCTCGATGCCGGAACTCTCTCGGTTGGAAAAGTTGCAGATGTCACAATTATTGATCCGGATCTTGAGTGGGTTTACAGCCGGGACGAAGTTAGGTCAAGGAGTTATAACTCGCCATGGCTGGACAAGGAGTTGAAGGGGCGCGCGGTTGTAACAATTGCCAAGGGCAAAGTTATCAATCAGATCTAAAAAGAGCTTAAAAAAGAAAAATCAGCAGGGGGGATGGGCGAAGTGCAGAATTGCGGATATTTAGGCGCAACTCTCAAGTAGAGCCTATTGGTCGATGTTTGTCCAGCGAAACGGACAATACATTTGCATACATTTGATATCATCAGCGTACAGCAATATACTTTAGTGATACATCGAGTAACATGAGAGTAAATGAGAGCACACGAGAGTACATGAGATGATTTCAGGTAACATGAGCGTACATCAAGCAACATTTTTCGGCGTAACGATATTGCTATTGTTATGTAAGTGTATGAAAATAAAAGTAAAAAACTTCGCCCGCTCTTGTTGGTCAATATTTCAACCCAATGATTTCAATAACTTGGCAGACTGAAATATTGCCGAACGATTGGAAAGCTGGCCTGTTCATAAATAACAGAAATTATTTCGGACGAAAACAGAATGATTTTTACCTCTGGAAAAATAATCTAAGTGATATCAGTGCTTTGAACATGAAAAACCGGGTGGCTAGTGTCTTTGTTTAGGGTCAAATTTAATTTTAGTGTAAGTTTGACAATTTTGCTTTATCTCAAAAAATGAATCTTTCGTCATTGATAAAATTTTCGGTTTTAAAAAAAATTCAGATTAGCAAAAATGAATTTATGTAAAACAATTTGTAGAGATTTGTATCGTTTTTCTACTTAAGAAATATTCAAAAATGTCGAAGTCTATTGGCATGACATTATTTTAACCGTTGTACACATTGAATATTATATAAATGCAATATTATAAAAGTTAAAGTTTTATTGAAATTATATTTGCTATTAGTGAAAGATAAAATATGCCACATGTATCGAGGAGTAGATCGAGAAATAGAAATGAGGAATGGAACGATATGGAAGACAATACTGATATCAATGATGTGTACAAATCACTTGAGGAAATGGTACCGGACTGGAACACATTTGATCATCCTACAGCTTTTCTGACACAACTTCCTTCTACTTTACCTCATGCATTATGGGAGTTGCTCGACCAGTATATTCACCACAATAGTGAATATAAATATGTCTGCACGGTTTTAGCGTCAGTCCTGGATATTCCTGTTACCACAGCGATGGGAAGGGATCCGCTACTCAAAGAACTTAAAGAATTGTTTGCACAACTGGACGCTGCGAAATTTGACCGCGCACTGGATGGCTTTGGTGCGCTGGCTCTGGCTTATTGCTATGGCGACCGACTTGAAGAAATGAATAGCATTTTTGCTGAATGCAAACTTGGCTACAAACTGGTCAATGATACTCTCAATAAACTGCATTGGGAGCTGGCTGTAAAACCGACTACAAAATCACCAACCATTAAACGCCAGGGAAGCAATCAGGGCGCCAGTTTGCTGGAAACCTGTGTTTACTCTTTGAAAATGACTTCTTCTGCGCGTGATAAACTTTATGCAAAGGCAGATGGCACACATTATATACAAGAAGCGCTTGGAGACTGCATCACAGCGGTGGGGCTTCTGCTTGGCTTATTGTCTGGCGAAATGGATATACAACGAGCCAAAACAAAACTGGAGCGTCAGGAGTGTGCCGGTATCAATACCGTGATTGGAGATGGTCTGTTTATATGGACGCACCTTGAGAGATGCTATAAAAGTCTTGCCAATAATTTGCCTACAAACTCAACTGTTTCCGAAGATGAAGTTTTTTACTGGTCCGACCGCATAGATGCTTTTATAGCTTTTTTCCAGAAAAGATTATAGATTAAAATAAAATCATAAGATGTAAAAAGTTAGTGTTATTATACTTTTCTCAGTGCTTGAGCAATTCTCTCAAGTGCCACTGTAAAACTTTCCGGTTCAGATCCCAAACCAATTCTTAGATGATGTTCCATTTCAAAACTATGTGCGGGCAGACAAAATACCTCTGCATTTTCAATAAGTAATTTTGCCAGCTTTTGTGAGGGCATATCCAGCGTCACTTTAGGGAAACATACCAGTCCTGACTCTGGTGCAACATAGGTGAAGAGATCGCTCATTTGATGCATGAATTTTCCCAGAGTGATTTTGTTTTGCTGGAGGATTTCAATGCTTTTACCGATTATGGTTTTTCTGTTTTCCAGTGCCAGAGCAGTTATCTTTTCCGATATCGGCGAGAGAGTGTGTGTCAGGTAGTCGCGCATGTCGCGACATTTATAAAGCATCTGAGGTTCGCCAACCAACCAGCCCACTCGCAATCCCATTGCTCCGAAGCATTTGGTGATGGAGCCGGTTGCAAACATATCTTCTCCCATTTCAATGCCGGAGGAAATTATATCGCGACCATCGTGGGGCAAAAATCTGTAATGCTCGTCAAAGAGAACTTTAGCCCCGACCTTTCTGGCCTTGTCAACAATGATTTTCATTGACTCTGCGCTACATTCTGCGCCGGTCGGGTTGTGGGGACTGTTGATTATTACGAGTTTGGTTTCGTTGCCAATAAGTTCAGAAAACCTTATCGGATCGAAAACAAAGTTGTCTTCTATACGATGTTCGTAAAACTTTAACTTTGCGCCAATGGCTTTGGGAACTTCATAGAGTGCCTGAAAGGCAGGGAAAGACGTTACAACTTCGTCACCTGCCGATAAGACCGTATTGAAAAATACAAACAGTGCCTCGCCCGTCCCGGTGGTGACCATCACTCGTTCAGGGTCGAGATTTTCGTAGCAGTCTGCAATTGCTTTTCTTAAATATTGCGAACCCGTTGTTGGCATGTCTTCCAGAAGCAAATCGTCCAGACAATCGCTTGTTTCATTGCAGAGATTGAGCAGTTGCTTCAGGGTTAAATCCCTCATGCCACTTTCTGCAAGGTTATATTTGATCTGAAACCTGTAGCCCGAAAGCCATTCTTCCATTAAAAAGGGAGCTATTTTCATGATTCACCATATGATAAAAAAAACCGATCCGTTAAGATCGGTTATATGATTAAGTTGTACTATACGTCAAGTTTACAGATTGTTCGTGTCTTCTTTGCCACAGGTTCCCATCTTGTCAAAAGGTGCGAATTGTGATGTTGCGATTTTTCGAAGGTGACTTAGCATACGCTTCTGGTAACGGAAGAGCAGGGCAATCGCGACCGGATTTTCGACTTTGTTTGGGTCTGCCATCATGGCGTTGATTACCTCTGAACATTCTTTTATCATTGCTGTGGCTTCAGTGCAGGCTTTTTTGCCAAGTTTTCCATCGAACATGTTTATAGCGGTTTTAACATCGCTGAAAATACTGTTCGTCTGAATCCGGTGTCGGCTGAATATTTCCAGATATTCATCGGATAAAACATCTGCGCCATACTCGAAAACTTCGAAAATATTCTTGGTATAATCACCAAGTCTTTCGGCATCTTTTACCTGATTTAAAAGCATCAAATAGCTGGTGACATCTTTGGACTGTGAACCAGCAACAGAGAGGTGAACCAGCACATCCCGCCTGATTTGCTGTTCAAGCTCGTTGATTCGCTGATCCGTTAAGAAGAATGTGTCTCTGATGTTTTCCAGTGTGTTCGCATCTGGATCGAGGATAACAGATGTAACGTGAGCATACATATCCTGACCCAGAATAAGCATTTCTTCAAATTTGGATTCTATCTGATCACCGAGCGCATCGTCTGTAAAAATACTGAAAAACTTCTTCCAAAATTCACGACTTAAAATTGTTTTTTCAATCTTCATTGTATCAACCTTGCTCTCTTGTGTTTCGGTCTACCAGTTAAACAACTGGGAGATACCAAATGCGGTAAGAGGAAGAATGTAGAATATACCAACAACAAATGCTACGGCGAACTTTTTATCGTTTACAGCTACATTGGCTAGCTTACGAGCTGCTTTTATTGGAATTTCACGAATGGCTTTGATCGGGTAAATCAGAATGGTTCCACCGAGGTTAAAGACAAGATGCACAAATGCAATCGCCAGACCGTTTACATCACCTGCCAGCGATGCTAGAAGGGCGGTGATAGTGGTTCCGATGTTTGCTCCCAGAGTTATCGGGAAGGCTGCTTCAAGGCTCATGGCACCGGCACCTATCAGAGGGATAAGTAGTGAGGTGGTGATTGATGAGGACTGAATTATGGCCGTAATTACCATACCAACCAAAATTGCAAATATCGGATTGGCACCAAACAGACGATCTATTGCGACCTCAAGTCGATCCAGCATCATGGCTTTCATGTTTTTGACAATCATGATAAGCGCAAAGAACAGCAGGGTGAAAGATAGCGCGATCATTATAATGCCGGCTGTTTTTGGGTCGAAGTTCATAGTGTCTATTATAAGGCTTTTGATGAACTTTACTGCTGGTTTAACGATGATCTTAAGTGGGCTGTCAAATGAAAGTGAGGAACTGCCTGCAAATGAATAAGCAAGAAAGGTTCCGGCCTTTGATAATGCGCCTGTCATTATTTCGACGGGTAATAATACACCAACACTGATGAAGTTGAACAGATCGTGAATGGTTGCACCGGCAAAGGCTCTCTCGAATTCCTTGTTATGGCCGATATGTCCAAGCGAGACGATCAGGTTTGTTACCGATGTGCCGATGTTGGCACCCATAATAATAGGTACTGCGCCTTCAATTGAAATGACTCCACCGGAAACCAGCCCGACTGTCATTGAAGTGGTAAATGAGGAACTCTGTACCAGCGAAGTTGCCAGAATGCCGATCATCAAACCTGTAAAGGGGTTTGAGGTTGCAGACAGCAGGTATTTTGCTGTGTCTTGTCCCAGAAGTTTAAATGCACCACCCATGAGGCCGATTGCAACGAAGAATATATAAAGTAATGTGAGGAAGATAATAATTCTTGCCCAGCTTGGTAGCGATGAACTTTTTCCTTGTCCCATTTTCAGCCTTTTCACAATGTAGAGTGAACTTCCATTTTGCACTGTGTTTTTATCTTTGCCATCAATATCAAAATTAGCCGTGATAATCAAGAAAGAGAGTATTCATAAGTAAAAAAAGATCAAGCAAAAAAGTGTTAAGAATTGGTTAGCTTTTGTATCTAAATGGCTAGTTGATTTACATAAGATGAAATAGAGGCGGTTTAAGTCTTTGATAATAAATGATAATATCCTGTTTTAAATAGTCTTGGAGTCATATAAACTTGCTTTTTATGGTCACATTTGTTTAAAATCCATCCTGTCATTGTCAATGGATTTATCCTGTAAATTTTTTATAAAGAGGATGTTATGTATCACAGATCCTGCCCGGTTTTCAGAAATTCTCTGATTGTAGCTGTTTTGTTATTAATGTTATGCATTTGCTTTTCGTGCCGGCAGGACAGAAACAACCTGATTCCTGATAATATGCCGACCAGTGTTTTGGTTAACAGCGTCAAAAGTTCGGATGATAATCCGGTGCCTCTCTGCGGCGAAGGTGATTTACAATACTTCATCAATTTGCTTGAATGCTACAAGGGCGGGAAGGTTTATGAGTCGTTTGCTAAAGCCATGGAGAGTATGGATACCAAATTTAAACATACAACCGACAAAGGCTATAGCGTCAAAAAATTTGATGTCAGATGTGGTAGGCAAACATTTGAAATCTATGTTACTACCGATGCCTGCGATAATCTTTCGGAGTACGAAGAGTACAACATTGAAGAGCATCGTTTCACCGAGGAAGATTATAGCAACAAACCGAGAGAGTATGAAAGAATAGATAGTTACGATGAAATTTCGGAGCCTTTTGAAACGATTGAAGCCGATGATAATGACGAAGATTCAGACAATGAATCTGATAATGTTAAATAGCTGAAGTAATTCGTTGCAAAGTGTTTAAAGGATTGTTATAACACCTTTTTTGCGTATTGGCAGGTGAAAAGATGAACAGAGTTGATTTAAAGAAAATCTTAAAACTTATACTTACCAAACCTACTGCACCATATCATGAACAACTGGTTATTGCCGAGATCGAAAAGTTTGTAGAGGCTGAAGGTCTTAAAGTACAAACAGATACTTTCGGTAATCGTATTGTTATCTACAAGCCAAAAGGAAGAGCCAAAAAAGGTCGCATTGGTTTTGTGGCCCATACGGATCATCCCGGTTTTGAGATTACCTCTGTCAATGGCAAAAAAGCCGAGGCTGTCTGGCGCGGTGGTGTCTGGAAGGAATTTTTCACCAAAGCCAAGGTGGAAGTGCAGACTTCCAACGGTTCGGTTAAAGGTGTGGTAAGCAAAACCGTATCTGTTAAAGGTATGCCTAAACGTGTAGAAACCATGAGCCTTAAAATGGATCAGCCGGTTGAGGTTGGTAATTTTGGTCAATGGGATGTAACTCAGTATAAACACCAGGGTCAACTTATCGTGACCAGAGCCGCAGATGATCTTATCTCTGTGGTTTCAATGCTGGCACTTATTAAAGAACTGAAAAAAGAAAACATCAGGCACGAAGTCTGGTTTATTTTCTCTCGCGCAGAAGAAACCGGCTTTGTCGGGTCTATTGCGATGATGGACAAAAAGACCATCCCGGAAGATTTGCCACTGATTTCTCTTGAAACATCCAAGCAGTTGTTGCCAGGTGGCGAGCAGGGCAAAGGCCCGGTTATCAGGCTTGGCGACTGGATGACAGCTTATTCATCCGATTTGCTTTTGTATATGGACACAACCGCCCGCAAATATCAGGCAGAAAATAAAAAATTCGGCTTCCAGCGTCGAGTAATGGACGGCGGAACCTGTGAAGCAAGTTTGTTTGTTGCAAATGGTTATACTGCTGCCGGAATCGCATTTCCTTTAGGTAACTACCACAATATGGGAGATGAGCCGGATGAGAAGGGCAAACCTGCTTTGAGAGCCGAGACCGTACATATGAGAGACTTGCAGGATGGTGTAACCTTGATGCTTGAAATCTGTCGCAATCTCTCGGAATACCCCAAAACACTAGGTAATTTGCAAAAGCGGCTGAGAGATCATGGCCGTAAGGAATATCGTTTTTTAAAGGAGAATCTGATATGAGCGTTGAACGCGTGCCGATGACACCACAGGGCAAACAAAAACTGAAGGACGAACTTGAAAGACTTAAATCTGTAGATCGTCCGAACATTGTTAAAGAAATTGAAGTTGCCCGCGCACACGGTGATTTGTCGGAAAATGCTGAATATCAGTATGCCAAAGATCAACAGGGAATGATTGAAGCCAGAATAAAAATTGTCGAGGCATGTGTTGGTCTTGCTGAAGTTATTGATCCATCAAAACTTTCTGGTGACAGAGTTATGTTTGGTGCTACGGTGACTGTTTGTGACAATGATACCGAAGCCGAAGAGACTTTCCAGATTGTCGGTGTTGAAGAGGCAAACCGCGAAGAAGGCCGAATTTCAATTGATTCAGCTATTGCACGCAGCCTGATTGGTAGATCTCAGGGTGATGATGTTCGCGTAAAAACGCCTAAAGGTATTCGTAAACTTGAAATAGTAGAAGTCGAGTATATCTAGCCCAAATAGCGTATCTGGCTTTCGTTAATTGAGGATGGGTTTACAAGTGATCCGGGTTGGGAATGGCTATAAAGGTAGAAACAGATAAAGATAAAAACCTGGCAACTGTAATTGCAGATATCAGAAGGCCACTGATACTGGCTGCCCGTCACAACTTTTCCACACTTTCCAGAATAAAAGGTATCAACCGTCCTGTAGCAAGTATTATCAGGTCGCTTGATGACAGCAAACTCACCAAAGCAATTCGTGGCAAACTTGACGGTATTGAGTCCTTGCTGGCGGACTTTGATGATCTTACCGAGAAAAACAGGAAAACAGCAATCCTGAAAGTAATCAAGATCCTGGATTCGCTGCAAACAATTGCCAGCAAAAAGAAAACGACCGCAAGCAAAAAAATATATGGTGATACTGATTCGGAGTTGAATAAATCTGTCCAGTATTTAAAAGGGGTGGGGCCAAAAGTTGCGGAGTTTATGGCCACCAAGAACCTTATAACCATTGAGGATTTGCTTTATTATCTTCCGCGTCGCTATGAAGATCGCAGAAAGATCGGCAACATTAAAGATCTATTACCGGGTGAGTTCGGGCAGGCCGTTGGAACTATTGCTGCAATGAGCATTACGGCCACCAGATTCAGCAAGCGTCCATTTGAAGTGATGGTACAGGATGAATCCGGTACATGCACTTTACTATGGTTTCATTATGGGGCGCAGACCATTGCAAAAAATTATCAGGTGGGAGACAAGATTCGTTTTGGCGGCAAAGTTTCGCTGTTTAGGAACAGGAAACAGATTGCGCACCCCGATATCGCTCTTTTGAGTGACGATGAGGATGAAGGTAATGAATTAAGCGGTAATATCCGGCCCATTTATCCTGAAATACAGGGGATAAACTCGAAAAAACTGCATCAGATAATGCAGCGTGCAGTTAAAGAAAATTCCTCTTTTTTAAATGATCCATTACCAAATGAGATACTGGATAAAGCAGAATTACCGAGCCTTTCTGAAACAATTGCCGAGTTACATACACCTGCGGATGATTGTGAAATTGATAGCTTGAATGAAGGCGTTTCGCCTTTTCATAAGAGACTGTCCTTTGATGAACTGTTCTTCATGCAGATTGCCTTTGCCAGAAAAAGACAGGGCGTTAAAGCCAGCAAAGGATACGCCCACCAGCGTTTATCCGGTTTGGCAACCAGATTTTACAAGCATTTTCCCTTTAAACTGACTGATGCACAAAGGCGCGTTACTGCTGAAATCGTTGACGATTTGATCAGCGATAAGCCGATGAACCGACTTTTACAGGGCGATGTTGGATCTGGTAAAACTATTGTTGCTGTTCTTGCTGCACTGCTGGTTATAGAGAACGGGCGACAGGTTGCCTTGATGGCTCCCACCGAAATTCTGGCAGAACAGCACTATTTGACTGTGGCTGATATTCTTGCCGAGGAAGGTGTCAAAGTAGAGCTATTAAAAGGTGATATTAAAAAATCCGAGAAAGAAAAGATATATCAGCGCATTGAATCTGGTGAAACTGATTTTGCAATCGGAACTCATGCCTTGATTCAAAAAGGCGTGAATTTTAAAGACCTTGGATGCGTGATTGTGGATGAACAGCACCGCTTTGGTGTCGAGCAGCGAACATTGTTGTCACAAAAAGGTATCAGGCCGGATTGTCTGGTAATGACTGCTACGCCGATTCCTCGTTCGCTTTCGCTGACTCTCTATGGTGATCTTGATGTTTCCATAATTGACGAGTTGCCAAAGGGCAGGCAGCCGATAACTACAGAAATCTTGTGGATGTCTGAAAACAAGCAGCTTGAAAAACATTTGCTGGATGAGCTTTACAAAGGTCGGCAGGCATATGTAATTACTCCGCTGGTTACCGAGTCGGAGAAGCTGGATTTGTCTGACGCCGAGACTGAGCAGGCTTATTTTTCAGCAAAATTACCCGATTTCAGTGTTGGCCTGCTTCATGGCCGAATGAGTGGTAGCGACAAGGAAGATGTGATGCGTCGCTTCAAGAATAAGGAATTTGATGTGCTTGTTTCAACTTCCGTTGTTGAAGTCGGGGTAGATGTCCCAAATGCCACTATGATGATTGTTAAACATGCCGAGAGATTTGGACTGTCCCAGCTTCATCAGCTTCGGGGAAGAGTGGGCCGAGGAGTACATCCTTCGTATTGCTACCTGATGTGCGAGAAAGTAGGCGAAGAGGCCAGAGAACGATTGTCGATAATGGAACAAACCACCGATGGATTCAAGATTGCAGAAAAAGATCTTGAAATACGAGGGCCGGGAGACTTCCTTGGTGTGCGACAGGTTGGTGTTCCGGTGTTGCAATATGCAAATTTATTAAGAGATCAATCGCTTTTGCAAATTGCCCGAGATCTGGCTTTTGAACTAATTGAAAATGATTCCAATCTAAGTGAATCCAGTAGTTTACCAATAAAGCGTGAATTTCTAAACCGCTATCAAGATCGACTCAAACTTATCGGAATTGGCTAAAATTGTCAGCCAAATAACACAAATACATATACTTTTGCTTAAAAGTAAAATAGTTCTAAACATATTCCCCCCAGTGACGATATTAAAAACATAGGCGATATACCTGTTGGCCGAAAGGCCGTAAGAGTCGGGAGGCTATTTGATAGGTGTAGCAGCTGGGAGGCATTTTTTTAGGGGAAATATTTTTTTCTGATATCTGGCTTTATTTGATTTTTTAAAGATGAATTTAAGGGAGAACTTGGGGTAACGGGGAAGGTGCGTAATCAGGGAGGTAGTATGATGGAGTTGGCAGTTAGTGAATGTATTAACGGGTATGAATACAGCACAAGCAGGGCGACTGAGATTGCAGTAGCGAATTACCTTGATTTCCCCGAAAGGGGAGATCAGGTAAACAGGGCTTTGTATAGGGATGTGAATGGTAAATACTTTGTTGTGGAAAGATTCAGCTCTTTAACAGATGCCTCTGTAATACCATGGACGAAAAAAGATACTAAAAAATTTTTTCAGTGTTGGGCGTTAAGAAAGAGTAGCGTATTGTAATAAAAACAGCTAGTTGCAACCTTTTAAATCACTAGATGTATTTCTCCATTCAAATGTACAGTGGTAAATTCCAAAATCATTTTGCAAATTCTGACGTAGCTTGTCGCTTGTTGTTTGCAGGTCTTTAAGCGAATCCACCTCGGTTTGTAACAGAGTGGAAAAAGCCAGCTTGCCACTATCTAGTTCCCAGATATGAAGGTCAATAATATTTTCTACATTCTTGTTATCCAACAACTTCTTGCGAATTTCATCCATGTTTATATAGCCTGGAGCAGCTTCTAATAACACCTTGGTTGTATCTCTGAGAAGTGGCCATGTGCTCCACAAAATCAGACCACCAATTATGAAGGAAATAATAGGATCTATCATTGTCCAGCCGGTTGTCATCAGAACAATAGCTGCCACTATGGCACCGATTGAACCTAAGGCGTCGGCAAACAAATGCAGTATTGCTCCCTTGACATTGTGACTGTCGTCCGAATTGCGATGCAACCACCAGGCAGAGATTGCATTGATGAACAGACCTAAAACACCTACGATCAGGATCGGCATACCGGGAATATCTGGAGGATTTGCAAGGCGGTTAAAGGCTTCCCAAAAAATAACAAAGACAATAATGAGCAATGTCAGAGCGTTACCAAATGCCCCAAGAACAGGCGCGCGTTTTAAGCCGAAGGTAAACGAACCACCCGGTCTGACCCTTGTCAGGCGTTGGACAAAGATTGCCAGAGCCAAAGCTGCGACATCTGATACCATATGGCCCGCATCTGACAGCAGGGCCAGCGAGTTTGTCATAAGCCCTACTATTAGTTCGACAATCAGAAAACCAAGGTTTAATGCGAGTGCCACCCAGAGTGCGTTTTTAACATTTTCATTTATGTGGCTGTGGTTATGGCCGTGTGAATTACTATGTGAATGACTGTGATGATTGTGATGTTCTGACATGATGTTTACCGTTTTCTGATAT
>Ga0209692_10001446_pt1 | contig 32443 bp, 16 predicted proteins | sample tdDd472_FD_187129 | JGI IMG/M metagenome (GOLD analysis project Ga0209692, IMG submission 187129) | Marine sediment microbial communities from the Atlantic coast under amendment with organic carbon and nitrate - tdDd47.2 (SPAdes)... | ecosystem: Environmental > Aquatic > Marine > Coastal >...
ATATTCCCACCATGCAATAACATAATTTGACGAGAAAGGCTCAATCCAATACCAGAGCCTTTTTCTTTTGTTGTAAAGAAAGGAATGAAAATATTATCCAAAACTTCTGTTGAAATTCCTGGGCCATTATCTTTTACTTTTATTTGAACTAGATCGTTTATAAGTTCAGCATTTAAACTTATGCTTGGATTATCACAATTTAACAATGCCTCTGAAGCATTTTTAATAAGATTAATTAAAACTTGCTCAATTAGTTTTTCATCAGCGTATAATTTGAGATCATTAGGGTTACAATTATATTCAAATTGAATAGATTTTTGTGCAAGATCATTTATTAATAAGGTGTTAATATGATCGAATAGATGACATACTTTAAATTCAGAAAACTTGGCTTTTGGTATTTGAGTTAAACTTTTATAAGTTTCTACAAAATTAGACAATCCTGAGCTTCGTTTACGAATAGTTTTAAGCCCTAATACTGAATTTTCAATAGTCTGATTATCAATTTCATTAATTGTTTTTACTTTGTTGTTTTCTTCAAACATTTCAATTAATGAGCCCGAAAGAAGTTTAATTGGGCTAACAGAATTCATTATTTCATGAGTTAAAACTCGAATTAATTTCTGCCATGCATCAACTTCACTTTGATCAATTTCAGTTTTTATATTCTGCAACGAAAGAAGCTTTATATTTCGTTCTTTAATTTTGAAATTAGCAGCCTTAATTGATAACTGAATAATATCATTTTCAATAACCAGTTTTAATAGTTTTGTAGTTCCAGGCTTAATGTTTCTAAATGTATCTGATAATCCAGCTTTTGATATTTCGGTATCAGCAATATTACTAAGCTTGTTTAAGTTTAATAACTCCAAGGTCGAATTATTACATATTTCTACTTTTCCTTTTTCATCAAAAGCTATAATTCCGGTATTAATATGTTTAACTGTATTTTGAAAATACTGATGTTCACTTTCCTTATCTGACCTTACAGTTGATATTTCTGTAATTATAGTATTTAATTCAGTATATAAATTTTGGAAATACGGATCTACATTTTTATCCTTATCGAAACTTATTGATACATCATCATAACGTAATGCTGTTATGAATTTTAATAAATCGCGGTTTATTTTCTGAAGATACCAGAATAAATATACAATTTGTAAAATCCAAAATAATACAAGCGATGAGCTAGTAATAAGCATATATTCCTGTTGTGTTGTCCAGAAAAATGCTAAAGTGGTTGCAGCAATACACAGTATTTGAATAATTACTAAAAATCTGTATCTCTTAAATACCATATTTTTCCATTTTTTTATAAAGCGTTGATCTGTTTATTCCAAGCTCCTTGGAAGCCATACTAATATTTCCTTTATACTTTTGAATTGCTTTTTCAACTAATACTTTCTCATTTTCATCAATATTTAAAGTATTTGGAATATAAGTGATAGAAGTTCGTTCACCATCGGGCCAACAATGGGACGAAAGAATAACATTGCTATCACACAATATTACCGCTTTTTCAATTGTATGCTGAAGCTCACGTATATTTCCAGGCCACGAATGTTGCATTAATTTTGAAATTGTATTTTGATTGAATTTTAGTTCGGGCTTATTATACTTGTTTGCAAATTTTGTTAAAAAGAAATTAGCTAATAATTCAATATCGCTACCACGTTCTTTTAAGCTTGGTAGTTCTATTTTAATCGTATTAATTCTGTAAAGTAAATCTTCGCGAAAAGACCTTTCAATAATCATGTCGTTTAGATTCTTGTTAGTTGCACAAATTAAACGAATATCAACTGGGATAGGAGTGTTTGAACCTATTCTGCATATCTCTTTGTTTTGAATAGCTGTTAAAAGTTTGGCTTGCAGTTGTAAAGGTAAATTTCCAATTTCATCTAAAAATAAAGTTCCTCCTGAGGCAATTTCAAATCGACCGGTTCTGTCTTCTTTAGCATCAGTAAAAGATCCTTTGGTATGGCCGAAAAGTTCGCTTTCAAATAGATTTTCCTGTAAAGATCCAATGTCAACACTTACAAAAACCTCATTAGATCTATTCGATTTACGATGAATCTCGCGCGCAATAACTTCTTTTCCTGTTCCGTTCTCGCCTAAGATTAAAACATTAGCATCGGTAATGGCTACTTTCTCAACCATTTTAAAAACGGCTTTTATCGGTTCAGATTCTCCTATAATGTGGCTGTATTTACTATCTATTTTGTCACTTAAATGTTTCTGCTTTTGTTCCAGTGTTTTTATTTTCAGTTTCGATAGACGAAGATTGAATGCAGAAAGAATAGTAGAAAGAATCTTTTTTTCATCCCACGATTTCTGTATAAAATCAGCAGCTCCTTCTTTCATTGCATTTACTGCAAGTTCAACATCACTGTACGCTGTAATTAATACTACTGAAGCATTTGTATCTTTTTCCAAGATTTGTTTCATCCAATAAATTCCTTCGTTGCCAGTATTTACTCCGGCAGAAAAATTCATGTCGAGCAAAACAATATCATAAGTTGTTTTTCGAATATACTCATGAATTAAATTTGGATTTTTTATGGTATCTATTATTTCAAAATGTTTCGATAAAAAAAACCTGAATGCAATCAAAAGTTCTTCGTTATCATCAACAATTAATATCTTTCCTTTATTTTTAGACATCTCAATAAAATTTAATAATAAACAAATGTATATTTTAATGTTGTTAAAACCGACAGTTGTGTTGTAAAAAGCAACATGAATATTTAAAAATGTAGTTGTAACTATCAGATAGAGATGCTACTATTTGTTTTGGTATGGAGTTTGAAATTGAAATGGCAAAGATAATAAGAGTAGTTTATTTTATAACAAATAATATGTATTTCAAGATATTTAGAACCATATTTAATAATTTAAGACGAAATCTGTTATTAACTGCAATAAACATATTAGGGCTAACTTTGAGTTTTGTGGTCGTAATTTTAATTGTTGGTTATATTCAAAATCAGCTGAGATATGATAAAAATATTCATAACTCAGAAAGAATTTTTAGATTAGAAACCAACTGGGCTTGCATGCCTCCATTTATTGGACATATATTAACGCAAGATTTAAGTTCATATAAAACTACACGTTTAAATTTTGAAGAAAAATATACAGTTAGTCATGATAACCAAGAGCCATTGTTGTTGGATAATATTGTTTTTGCAGATAGTACTTTTTTTGATGTATTACCATTTGAGTTAATGAGAGGAAATGAGGATGATGCATTGGAGGTTCCTTTTCAAATTTACTTAAGTGAGAAAGAAGCTCAACTAATTTTTGGCGATAAAGATCCAATTGGTGAATTAGTTTTAATTGAAAATGAATTTGCTTTTCATGTAGCTGGAATATTAAAAAATATTGAGTACTCACATTTAAAAATTGATGCCGTACTTTCAATGGTATCAATACGAGAAATGTCCACAAACAAAGATGTTCTTGAAGAATTTGATGGATGGGATTACCCTACATATATTTTAATTCCCGAAAATATATCTAAAAGTGAGGCCGAGCAAAAAATTAATGACTGTTTGTATAATTACGATTATAAATATTTTATTGAAAGATTTAAGTTGCGAAATTATAATGAGATTTATTTTTCTACTAATTTAAGTAACGAAGAAGGTACTATTCATGGAAATAAAAGAACAAATAAGATTCTGTTCTTAATATCCATACTTGTTCTGACCCTGGCAGTTATAAATTACGTTAATTTATCTACTGCAAATGCACACAAACGTTATAAGTGGATTGGTGTAAATCGTATTCTGGGTGCATCTAAGATTCTAATAATTATTCAATTCCTTATTGAAACTTTTATTTTGAGTTTATTTTCACTGTGGCTATCAGTTCTTGTAATAGAATTAATTAATCCTTTCCTGTATATTTTGCTTCCAATTCATAAAATCTTACCAGATTTATATTCATTTAGTAATATTGTTGGAATAGCAATAGGATTGGTAATTCTAAGTTTATTGTCTGGTATATACCCAGCAATTACTTTAAGTCGTTTCTTACCTATCAGTTTAATTAGAAAGCATAAAAAAAGTCTTTCAAAGAGCATAAGATTAAGAGATGTTTTAATAGTGTTTCAATTTGTTATTGCCATTTTATTGATCACATCTTCCATCTTTATTTATAAGCAATTTAAGTTTTTATCCAAGAGTGATCTTGGATTTAATTCTAAACAGGTTATGATTGTTAAAACCAGTAGAGAAGCACATAAGAATTTTGAGGTATTTAAGGAAAATATAATTAATTATCCGGAGATAATAAATATATCTTCTTCCCAAAGAATCCCTGGTAACGAATGGGGTTCATGGTGTTGTACAAAAATTGATAATGAAGAACATAAGTATTTTGATTTGGCTGTTGATCCAAATTATTTGGCAACCCTTGACATACATTTAAAAGAAGGAGCAAATTTTAATTGGAATAATATAGGGGAGTATAATACTGCGTTCATATTAAATGAATCTGCCGTGAAAGAATATCAAATTAATGATCCTATAGGGAAAATCGTAAGTGGAACTGGAAGTGGTTATACGGGAACGGTAATTGGAATTGTAGAAGATTTTCATTTTAGAGGATTTCATCATAAAATTGAACCTGTAATTCTTTATTGGAATAATAAATACAGTAGATATGTAAACATTCGAATTCAAGATGGGCAAATAGAGAATGCTATAAAAATTGTACAAGAAAATTGGGAGAAAGCATTTGCCGGCTTCCCCTTTGAATATGAGTTTTTAGATGATAAATTTAATCAACAATATAATGATGATAGAGTTTTTGGAAGTTTGGTCGGAGTATTTTCATTAGTTGCAATTTTCATTGCTTGTATAGGAATTATGGGACTATCATTTTTCTATTTTAATCAGCAAGTTAAAAATATCGGAATTCGGAAGGTTCATGGAGCTACTGCAACAATAATTGCTAAGATGTTAACAACAGATATCATAAAAAGAGTTGTAGTTGCATATATTATTGCTGTTCCCATTGTATTTTTTTTAATAGATAAATGGCTGCAGAATTTTGAGTATAGGACTGAAATAACTGTTGGTCCATTCATTTTTGGAGGACTCATAACAATGTTTTTAGCATTACTCACAGTTATCTGGCAAACCTGGAACGCTGCAAGAAAAAATCCAGTTGAAAGTTTACGTTACGAATAAAAATATTAAATAACTTTTTATAATAATAAGATGATTACAAATTACATAAGAATAGCAATCAGAAATTTCTTGAGAAATAAGTCGATAACACTTATTAAGATTCTTGGTTTAGCCTTGGGATTTGCTGTAACATTTTTTATTCTAATATATGTAAGTACCGAAACGAGCTATAACGATTACAATAAAAATAAAGAGAAAATATTTCGATTAAATCAGAATAATATTAAGTATGGATGGAGAAGTGTAAGCACTTCATATCCAATGCGAGATGAGATTATTAATGATTTTCCAGAAATAGAAGATGCAACAAGAATAGTTTATATCAACAATATAGAGGTAATTGAAGAGAATGGAGTGTTTGCAGAAAATACTGTTTTGTGTGTTGATTCTGCCTTTTTCAGAATGTTTACCATGAAAATTGTTTCCGGAGGATTATCCGAATTTACTTTGGATCAAAATAGCGTAGTGTTAACTGAATCGAGTGCTTTAAAATATTTCGGGACAACTGATATAATAAACAATGCTTTAAAAATTAGAAGTGATGATGATGAATTTGTATTAAACATTATTGCTATTATAAAGGATATTCCTTATACATCAACAATAAAAGCCGATTTTATTTCTACTATGGAGCTAGGGCTAAATCAGGCAAATAAAAGAATGATTTTTAGCGATGGGCAGGAAAGAGACACAGAATATTATAGAACAAATTGGGATGTAAACTTTTTAGAAACCTTTATTTTATTTAAAGACATAAATAATGCTATCGGATTTGATAATAAGTTCAAGCAGTTTGAAGAAAAGCATTTTGAAGACACAACTGCACGTGATTATTATATACAAAACCTGGAAGATATTTATTTGGGCTCAAAAGACTTATTCGGAAGTGATAATCTAGGAGATATAAACTCAATTTATATTTTCTCGGCAATTGCATTTTTAGTTTTGCTTGTTGCATGTATTAATTATATTATTTTATCTATATCACAGATACTTGCACGTACTAAAGAAGTGAGCATACGCAAAATTGCAGGAGCAAGGCAAGCAGATTTATTTAAACAAATTTCAATTGAATCTATAATAATAATGCTAATAACAATTCCACTAGCATTTATTATAATTGAGCAGTTTAGGCCGGTCCTTGAACGTATTATTACGAAACAAATTATTTTAATTTATAACTGGAAATTCATAACCGGGTTTTTAGCAATCGTAGGTTTTGTAATATTCATTCCCGGATTAAATATTGTATATTTTTTAAATAAAATATCTCCAATTTCAATATTAAGAAAAGACGGTCAAATTACCACCAATCGGTTTAATATTCGAAAGATTTTAATTGTATTTCAATTTATAATATTTATTGCGTTAGTGGTATTAACCATTGGAATTCAAAGACAACTTGATTTCTCCATTAATAGTGATTTAGGATTTAATACAGAAAATAAAATTGTGATACCGGTTGATAAAATTGTTAAAGAAGGAAAATATCAGGCATTAAAAACAGAATTACTAAAAATACCTGAAGTTAAAAATATAAGTGGATCTATGTGGCTTCCTCCTTCGAATAGCAGAATGACATTTAGTTATTCCGATTCAATTTATGTTGAACCTGTAAATATGGAGGCTGTATTTGTTGATCGGGATTTTATTGAAACATTTGAAATGAAAATGATTTATGGCAAATCATTTACTGAATTTGAAACAAGTTCCGATTGGAAAATTATAGTTAATGAGAGTGCAGCAAATATTCTTGGTGAAGAAGATGTTATAGGTAAAAATATTTGGAATGGTGTTGTGGTTGGAATTGTGAATGATTGTAAATTTCATTCAGTACATGAAGAAATTCAACCAATGATTTTTATTGTTATGGAAGGAAATATAAGAGAAATGGTTTTAGCTTTTAATCATGAATTAAATCAAGAAACTATTTCTAAATTAATAAATAAAATACAAAACTTTTCAGAAGAAATAAGAAAAGAACCAGAGCTTTTAAGTGAAAGATTTAATGAGCTTTACAAAAAAGAAAAGAGGTTAGGTACTTTACTTGGAATCTTTTCATTTCTTGCCATATTTATAGCATCAATTGGATTACTAGGAATAACAATTTTTACTGCCAAAAAGCAGACAAAGAATATTGCAGTTCGAAAAGTTATCGGTGCATCTTCTATATCAATTTTAAAACTCTTATTAAGTGGTTATATCAAGCTTATAATTATAGCATTACTATTTGCCAGTCCAATTGCTTATTTTTTGTTAAATAAATGGTTGCAAAATTTTGCATACCAAATTGGCATAGCTTGGTGGTTATTTCTAGTAGCAGGTATTTTAGCTTTCTTGCTTTCAACGCTAACTATTAGTTGGTATAGTTTAAAAGAATCGCGCAAAAATCCTGTTGAAAGTTTACGTTACGAATAAAAAAAAATATGATACGACATTTTTTTAGATTACTTATACTAAGAAACTTTAAACGTAATAGTTTCCACACTTTGATAAACATCTTGGGTTTATCGATAGGTTTGACTGCATTTATTCTTTTTGTTCTTTTTATCTGTGAAATTAGAGACTATGATACTTTTCACGAAAACTACAATAGCTTATATCGTATTATTAAAGAAACAGATGATAGCCGAGGCGATTTTTGTGGAACACCTGCCCAATTAGGAGCTTACATATCTGAAAGTGTTCCTGAAATTTATAACTATACCCGAGTTGAGGAGCGTAAAAATATTACTGTTACTGTAGATCAAGAAAAATTCTTTGAATCGGATTTACTTTATGTTGATAACAGGTTTTTTGAGATGTTCTCTTTTCCAATTGTTCGAGGTAACAAGGATAATCCAATCGAAAATATAAATTCCTTAGTTATTACTGAAAACATGGCTCAGAAATATTTTGGCAATTCTGATCCAATTGGGCAAGTTCTGAAACTTGGAAAAAAAGAAAAAGAATACCAAATAACGGCTGTGGTAAAAGATTGCCCTGTAAATTCGAGTATTCAATATAATTTCATTAATTCTTTTAAGGTATTCGATAAAGATGCTTATTGGGGACAGTTTAATTATTACACTTATGTTCAGATAAATGAGAATGTGAGAATAGCAGAAGAAAAAATCAAGGCTTGTGCTGTTGATAGAGGTGGTGATCAAATTATGCAGCTTAATTTCTTACGCTTGCAAGCATTTAAAGATTTACGTTTCGAAACTGTACGAGGAAATACCTTTAATACTATTGATCGAAAATATATTTTAATCTTTTTAATTTCTTCAGTCTTTATACTTTTATTAGCTATTATTAATTACACAAATTTAGCTTCAGCAATATCTCTAAAACGATCGAAAGAAGTTGCTCTAAAAAAGATTTTAGGATGCCAAAAAAGAAGAATTATTATTGAATTTCTTGTAGAATCAATCTTTTTTGCAATCCTTGCTTTACTTATTGCTTTTATCTTTGTAGAGTTAATTGGTCCCGGTTTTGGGAACCTGATTAACGAAGAAATCACGCTATCATATTCATTTATCCCTTTGTTTTTATCTATAGCAATTGCTGTGGGATTTTTAGCAGGTGTTTATCCTGCAATATATGGTTCTAAATATGATCTTCTTGGACTTTTAAAGCAATCTGCATATAAAGGAAAGAAAGCAAAACTTTTCAGAAACTTATTGGTTGTTGTGCAATTTGGAATAACAAGTTTTTTACTGATTTGTGCAATTACATTCTCTAAACAATTAGATTTTCTTGCCAACAGAGACCTTGGCCTTAATGTAGAAAATGTTTACGAATTACAAGTTCATTGGGATGGAATTAAATTAAAGGAGTTTAAAGAAGAACTTCTGAAATTTGCGGCTGTTGAGAATATTACAACTAGTACTTTTACTGCTGGCGAAGCAGGTTGGAATCAGAGTGTATCTTGGGAAGGAATGAAAGACGACAGGCAAATTAGTATGTTTGTTATAAAAGCCGATAGAGATTTCGCGACAACTTTGGGTATTAATTATCTAGAAAAAATAAAAAATTTTGATGATTTAAATTTTGCTGAAAATGGGTATTATATTATTAATGAATCAGCAAAAAAATATATTGCCTGGAATGAATGCGTCAATAAATCTTTTTCAATTTTCAGCAATGAAAAGGGATATATTGCAGGTGTTGTATCAGATTATAATTTTCGTTCGTTGCATCACAAAGCAAGTCCGAGCGTAATTTTATTAAGCGAAAGCCCTGTTAGAGATAAAATGCATATTAAAGTTCGCTCTGGTTACGAAGTTGATTTGCTTACATTCGTGGAAGAAAAGTGGAAAGAATTTGCTCCCGCAAGTGCTCCTTTAATTATTGCAAGTCTTAATCAAGAGTTTGATAATCTGTATAGTACCGAAAAGAAAACCCGAACTATAATTATTTTATTTACTGTAGTTGCAGTTTTTATATCTATGTTGGGATTACTCGGAATCGCTACTTTTATTACCATACAAAGAACAAAAGAAATTGGTATTAGAAAAGCGAATGGAGCAAGCATTACAAACCTTATTTCGATGTTGGTTTTTGAGTTCACCAAGTGGGTAATTTTAGCATTAATTGTTGTAACTCCAATCTCCATTTTGTACTTGAAAAAATGGTTGCAAAACTTCTCTTATCAAACTAATTTAAGTTGGTGGATATTTATTTTTTCAGGCGTACTAACATTGATTGTTGCATTTTTAAGCGTTATCATACAATCGTATAGGGCTTCATTAAAAAATCCAGTAGAAAGTTTACGTTACGAATAAAAATATGATTCTATATAATTTAAAAATAATTGGAAGAGGAATATTAAGAAATAAGACTTTTTCCGCAATAAATATTTTTGGTTTATCACTGGGGCTAGCGGGTGTAATCTACATTATGCTATGGGTTTCGGATGAATTAAGTTTCGATAGATATAATGAAAAAGCCGATGATATATACTTACTGGTAAATAGTAATAGTGACGATCAGGGAAATAGTATAGATTTTGTTGAAAGTCCGGCGCCATTGGCGGATTATCTGGTGAATAATATTCCAGAAATAAAAAATGCAGTGCGTATTGAATATTTCTATTCTGGAGGTTTGATTCAAAATGGGAATGATTTCTTTAATGAAAAGGGTGCTGCTGCAGACCCTTCATTATTTGAAATTTTTACTATACCATTTGTTATTGGTGATAGAAATACAATATTTAAAAATCCGGAATCAATTGTTATTTCAGAAGATTTGGCATCAAGATTTTTTGGAGAAAAAGATCCTTTAGGTGAGATTCTAAAAATAAAAGGATATGGTGAAGACTATAAAGCGGTTACAATAACAGGTGTTTATAAGAATTTTACACAGAACTCATCTCTTAATTTTGATTTTGTAATTCCTTTTTCACTCGAAGAAAAAACTTATTCGGATGACTGGGGCATTTTTGCATTTGCTACTTTTATACTTCTCGAAAAAAATGCAAATTATAAGCAGATAAATCAAAAGATTTCATCAACATATAAAAATGTTATTAATGATAGTCATTATATTACTTCTTTGTTTCCGCTAGTAAATCTTCATTTATATTCAAGTTTATCGTTTTTTAATAACCAAAATCAGGGCAATATTAAACTTATCAGAATTCTAGTATTTATTGCGATTTTAATTTTACTGATAGCATGTATTAACTACACGAATCTGGCTACTGCGCGTTCGGTAATAAAAATTAAAGAGGTAAGTATAAAAAGAATTTTAGGTATAAGCCGAACAAAACTATTTACCAGATTTCTAGCTGAATCAATGTTATTTTCGTTAATATCATTTCATGTTGCTATTGTAATAGTAGAAATTATACGTCCTGTTTTTAATGCCTTAACAGGCAAGAGTATTAGGATTAATTATTTTGAACCACACATTTTAATTGGAGCAGTCGTAATAATTCTTATAACTGGACTGATTTCCACAATTTATCCATATATAAATATTGCTTCCAAAAAGTCGTTATTATTATTTAAAAGTAAAACAGATCATAATAAAAAAGGAGTTTATGCAAGAAAATTATTGGTAATTATCCAGTTTGCAATTTCTATAATACTCATAATCTTTTCTGGTATTATTATAAAGCAAATCAACTATATATATTCTAAAGATCTTGGTTTTGACAAGGAAAATATAATAGTTATAAATTCATCAGATCTTGGAAATAAAGTAAATATATTTAAAGATGGGATTCTTAAAAATACAAGTATTATTTCTGTTACAAATGGAAGTTTGCCAATAGGTGGAGGATGGTCAGATGTTTGGTCATGGGATGGAAAAGAAAATGGCAACAGGATGGAAGTCAAAAAAATAAATTCTGATGCTGATTATCTGAAAACAGTTGATATTAGACTTATAGATGGTCGTTTCTTCTCAGATGAATATAATGATAGTGAATCGGTTGTAATAAATCAAAAATTTGCTAATTTTATAAGTAAAGAGAATCTTTTAGGAGAGAATCTTTACTACAGGGAGAAACCTTACAGGATTATTGGTATTACGGGTAATTTTTATTCAAGTCATTTTTCTGAAGAATTACAACCTGTAGCATTTTTCAAGGAGTCAACATACTGGCTTTTAATAAAAATAAAAAATGATAAGCCATTAGAAACCCTTGATTTCATTAAAACTGAATTCAGAAAAATAGCTTCTGACAGGCCATTTGAGTATTTTACCCTTAAGCAGGAATTTGAAGCGCTTTATTCAACTGAAGTAAAAACAGGTAAACTTTTTGGCTATTTCTCATTACTTGCCATATTTATTTCATGTCTGGGATTATTAGGAATAAGCGTATTTGCTGCAGAACAACGTACAAAAGAAATAGGTATTCGTAAAGCACTTGGAGCATCATCCAATAAGATTGTAAAATTGCTTAATCTTGAATTTATTAAATTGGTAGGAATAGCTTATTTATTCTCATGTCCGGTTGCATATTATATTGCTATGAACTGGTTACAGAATTTTGTATTCAGAATCCAATTTCCTTGGTGGGTGTTTGTAATTGCAGGATTATTTGTATTGTTCATTACTCTTTTAACTGTTAGTTGGCAAAGTTATCTTGCGGCACGAAAAAAACCAGTTGAAAGTTTACGTTATGAATAATATTTGCGTGCAATTTTAAATAGTAGTGTTGGATTTTGCAACAATCAAGTTTTTATCGTAATTTGTAATTTGCTGGAAAATAGGCATTTGACACTTTGGTATGTGGTTTGGCATAAAGAAATGACAAACTAAACTAACTAAAATTACAATTATGATTAAGAACTTTTTCAAAATAGCTCTCAGGAATTTATGGCGAAATAAACTTAATACGTTCGTAAATATTCTTGGTTTATCTGTTGGAATCGCGAGTTGTGTCTTAATATCTTTACATGTATTTGATGAATACTCATACGATAAGTTTTTTGAGAATTCTGATGATATTTATCGAGTAGCTTTGAACCGTATTTATCCTGAGAATACAATAAGCTATGCAATAATTCCACATTCATACGGTCCATCAATTAAAGAAGATTTTCCTGAAGTAGAAGCTCAAATGAGAATACTACGCTTTAATAACGAATTAGTATTCCGTTACGAAGAGAATGTTTTCAAGGAAAATAATTTCTGTTTCGCCGATTCTACTTTTTTCGATTTCTTTTCACTAAAATTATTAATTGGTGATCCAAAAACGGTACTGTCCGATCCAACTTCAATAGTGATGACGGAAAGTACTGCAAAACGATATTTTGGAAACGAAGATCCTTTAGGTAAGATGATATCAACACCTTTTGGTGAAATTAAAGTTTCTGGTGTTTGTGAGGATGTTCCTGAAAACTCACATATGGATTTTGATTTTTTAGGTTCTTTATTTGTTAATGAATTCATAAGAGCTGTAAATTATGTTTCATTTTCTACACACACATATATAAAACTCCAGAACGGAATTGATCCCAGAATTATTGAAGGGAAATTACCTGATTTAGTTAAGCGCTATGCGGCAGGTCAGATTGAATCACAAATGGGAGTTACGTTTGATGAATATACAAAAGCTGGAAACGGATATGATTATTTCTTACAACCACTAACAAGTATACATTTACATTCTAAATTAGATGCAGAAATGAATCCTAACGGCGATTTTCGTTATGTGGTTATTTTCATATCAATCGCTATCTTTATTTTAATACTTGCATGTATTAATTTCATTAATCTTTCTACAGCTCAGGCAGCAGAGCGAGCAAAAGAGGTTGGTATTCGTAAAGTAGTTGGAAGTCATAAAAAGTTTATTATAAGACAATTTTTATTTGAGTCGGTTTTTGTTAGTTTTTTCAGCTTATGGATCGGTTTAATTCTGGTTGAGCTGTTTCTTCCAACATTTAATAATCTTGCACATAAAACGCTTTTTATCGATTATTTAGGTAACGCTTATGTTCTTCCATTTTTGATATTAATAAGTGTTTTTGTTGGTGTAGTAGCAGGAATATATCCATCTTTCTTTTTATCATCATATAAACCAGTAGAAGTATTAAAGGGCAAATTTGGTTCGTCAAAACGTGGCCGAATTTTAAGATATTCATTGGTAGTTTTTCAGTTTTCCATTTCTATAGGATTAATTGCTTTTACCTTATTGGTCAACAGTCAGATTAGGTATATTATGAACAAGAATTTGGGATTTGATAAAGACAAAGTTGTTGTAGTTGATCGAGTGTTTTCCTTAGGAGAAAATATGCAAACATTTATAGATGAAGTTAAGAAAATGCCGGATGTAGCTAATGTAGCTCTTTCTGGAGCGGAAGTTCAAGGAGGTTTCTATTTTGGTGTTATGCTTCAAAAAGACGCAAATTCTGAAATACTTACTACTAGAGGAATGATAGTGGATGATTTCTTTGTTAAGACTATGGGATTAGAAATTGCAGAAGGAAGAGATTTTTCAGATCAATTTGATGATTCTTTGAAAGTACTTGTTAATGAATCTTTTGTTAAAGAGTTTGATTTTAAAGAACCAATTGGAGCTCAGTTCAGGTTTAGATTTAATGATGAAGATCCTTTTCAGCAGTATACTATAGTTGGAGTACTTAAGAATTATCATTATAATTCTTTGCATCAGCCTATACAATCCTTTATTATGTTCAATAATGAAGAAAGAGGAGGAGCAGGGCGTCAATTATATGTTAAACTTACGAACGGAAATATTTCAACTTCAATTAGTGAGATTGAAAATAAATGGAATGAGTTTAGTAATGATGCAATGTTTTCGTATTATTTTCTGGATGAAAAATTGAGTCAGCAGTATACAATGGAGCAAACATCTATGAAAATTTTTAGTTTATTTTCATTTTTGGCAGTTATTATTGCCTGTGTTGGTTTGCTCGGATTAGCATCCTACATGGCTATTCAGCGTACAAAAGAAGTGGGAATACGAAAAGCTATGGGAGCATCTGTATCTAACATCATATTGTTATTATCTTTTGATTTTACAAAATGGGTTGTTGTGGCAAATATTATTGCATGGCCACTTGCATTCCTATTAATGAATAATTGGCTTAATAATTTTGCTTTTAAAACTAATATTAGTATTTGGATATTCTTTATTTCTGGTGGATTAGCCCTATTTATTGCATTGTTTACGATTATATTTATGGCTTTAAAAGCTGCATCTGGAAATCCTGTTAATAGTTTACGATACGAATAATTGTTAACTTTAAAGAATGAAATTTCTGGTATGTCCTCAATGTGGTGTTGCTAATTTCTTTGTTAAAAATGAGCAAGGCGAAAGGATTAATGTAAAAGTAACAAGAGAACTTAAAATTGTTTTAGTTGATAAAACGAAAAGCCTCGAAGGTTTTGACATAGAGGAATTATATTGTTTGGGCTGTTCATGGCATGGAAAGAAAAAAGATTTAAAAAAGTATATTATATAGAAAAGAGCTGTCATAATTGACAGCTCTTTTTAGGTTATGACTTGTTTATCAAGATTATTTATTCTCAAATTTAAAATTCTTTGATTTAGCCTGAGTCTTGATAGCTTTTAACATAACATCATCAAGTACATTTTCAAAAGCATTTTCCGTTTGTTGTTTCTTTACATATGCTTCACGTTTCTTGTTTAATTCAATAATCTCTTTCTGAATTTGTTCACGTTCTTTTTTCTTTGTATCAACGTATTGTATTTTTTCTTTATCGCTCATACCTTTCATTACAGCAGGAAGCGCTTCTTCTTTTACTTCGCTTATTTCAAAATCTTCTTGTTCAGCAGCGTCTACTAAATCCCACGATTCGTTTTTATAAACGTGCGATGCTTTAGAAACTGATCTTTTTACGGCATTTACCTTACTAATACTACCAGCATTAGAATCTTGTCTTGCTTGATTTTGCTTTTTTTCTCTACCTAATCTTCCGTATGAAACATAAGTGTCATTTAATCTTGTATTCAATTTTGAAATTCTATCATCATAAGGCGACGCAACATAAACTGTTTTACAATCCTGGTTTATACTCATATATTCACCACCTGTAATATCAGCTCCTTTTTTCCAGCTAGTTTGCACGCCTTCACGAAAGTCACCGCAAAAGATAGTATTTACAACAATACCTTTGTTTTTTGCACGATAACAAGCATCATGAAAATTAACACTACCTTGTGTAAATGGTTCGTTACCAGCAATAAATATTAGTTTTAAATCTTCGTTTGAATCATTCCAATCTAACTGATCTAAAGAAGTATTAATAACCTGACCACAAAACTCGCTACCACCGTTCGTTCTTAATTCGAATAGTTTTTGTGAAACAAGATCAAGATCTTTTGTTAAATAAGTTACCTGTCGGATATAACCTTCACGTGCACTAAGCCAGTCGTTACCATATTCATATAAAGCAATTTGTAATTCAGGTCTTTCGCCATCGCAACTAGCTCCGGCTAATTCATTTACTATAGTCCAAAGCTGAGACTTTGCTTGTTCTATTAAACCGTCCATACTATTGCTAGTATCTAATAATAATGCAATTTTAATAGCTTTCTTTTCATCATTATTATCTGCGGAGAGATTTAGTCCTATAAAAACTAAAAAGATAAACATTCCCGTTAAAACGAGATTTTTGATTTTTGTAATTTGATTTTGTGTTTTCATAATTATGTGTTTTTGTTAGTTTCTAAAGTAAAAGTAGAGACAAAAAAAACGTATAAAAAGCTACAATTAGGGAACAGGTCGTTTCAGATAGTGAAATGTATTTTTAAATGAGTTAAGTGGAATTCGAGGTCTGTAAACATTGGTTTTAAAGGCTTTTTGAAGAATTGCCAATTTTTTTTATCGAAATTTGTTTGTACTTTTACTTAGATATTAGTTCAATAAAATATTTGATATGGCTTTTACAAAGATTTGGATTCATTGTGTTTGGGGAACTAAAAATCGGATTCCATTTTTAGTTAAGAATAAAAAAGATATACTTAATCATATGAAAGAGAATGCGAATCAAAAAAATATTTATATTGATATCATTAATGGGAGTGTAGATCACATTCATTGTTTAATATCACTTAAGCCTGATCAAACAATTGCAAAAGTGATTCAGTTAATTAAAGGTGAAGCATCTTTTTGGATTAATAAAAGCAAATTAACTCAAGCTAAATTTGAGTGGGCAGATGAGTACTTTGCTGTTTCAGTAAGTGAATCTCAACTTAAGATTGTTAGAGAATATATTAGAAATCAGGAAGAGCATCATAAAAAGAAATTATTTAAAGATGAATATGAGGAATTTATTAGCAAATATAAATTTGAAAAGATTCAGGGCTAAAGCCCAATAATAATTGGTGAATAACCCCAGCCTTAAGGCTGGGGTTATAGGATTGAAAATAATATAGACTTTAGTCTATAATATTAAAAAATATGAGAAAGATAGTAGTTTACATAATATTCGCCTTGATTGGATTCAACATAAACTTGTATTCTCAATCTAAAATGAGCCGTTATCAGCCGTTAGGAGTTGAGACTCTACTCGACTCTGCTGATATATATAAAGAATCGAACGCTATAAAGGCATATGATTTTATTGAAAGTGCTCTGGAATTAATAATACAGAATAACGATAAAGAAAATGAGATTCGAGCTTATGGTTTGCTGGGTGATGTGAATTTTAATTCAGAGCAATATGACCTGTCCATTGAGAATTATACAAAATCGATCAGTTTAGCTGAAAATTTGGATAAAACCGAATTGTCATATAGTGCTCGTAAAAAATTAGGATTTGCTTTCAAAGCAAACAATGATTATGATAAAGCACTTTACTATTTTAATTCATTTCTAAATCAAATTCAAGAAAAATCAAATCAGAATGATGTTGTATATACAAAATTACAAATAGCAGAAACTTACGAATTAAAAGGTGATTTGACTTTGGCAGAGCAAACCTATCTTGAAGTATTAAAAATTGAGCAGGATAGAAATAACAGACAAGGAATTATTCGGGTTCAGGACAAGCTTGCTAACTTGAATTTACAACAAAATAATGCTCCGGCAGCTATTCAGTATTACGAAAAATCAGAAGAAATAGCTAAGGAATCTTCTGATAAAAAATCGCTGGTAAATACATTAAGAAGTAAAGGTCGGGCATACAAAAAACAAAATAAATCAGCAGAGGAACTGGAGGTAAGACAACAATCATTGGATCTAAATGAAGAACTTAATGATGTTGAAGCTCAAAGTGAGGATTTATTAGAGATAGGAAAAATTTATGTTGAACAGGAGCAGGAAGAAAAAGCTATTCCTGTTTTAAAAAAGAGTGTTAACCTTTCAGAACAAACAAAAAACATTTCCCAAAAGAAAGACGCATTATATTCATTATCAAAGGCATATGAGCGATCGAGCCCGAATAAAGCTCTTGAAACCTATAAAGAGTATTTACAAGTTAACGATAGTATTAATCGAATTCGCGAGCAAGAGTTATTATCGCGACTTGAATTGGCAACTTCCCTAAATCGTAAGCAACAACGAATCGATTTACTTGAAAAAGATAAAGAGCTAAACGATAAAACGATTGAGCTTTTGGTTCAGAAACAGGACCTAAAAGACCAAGCGATAAAAACTCAAAGAAGTACTATTATTTCATTAATAATTGTACTTCTGATATTAAGCATTTCAACTGTTTTTATTTTACGAAGCGGTCGACAAAAACGATTGGCAAACCAACTGCTGGCCTTAAAATCATTACGCAGTCAGATGAATCCACATTTTATTTTTAATGCGCTAAATTCAGTTAATAATTATATCGCAAAAAAAGATGAGCTGTCCGCAAACCGTTATTTGTCAGATTTTGCTTTTTTAATGCGTTCGGTAATGGAAAACTCAAAGCATGATTTTATTCCTTTAACCGATGAAATTAAAATAATTGAGCTGTATATTAAGCTTGAACACGAGCGATTCAAAGAAAAGTTTGATTATACATTTACGGTCGATGAGGATATAAATACTGAATCATTCTTGATTCCACCAATGTTAATTCAACCCTATATTGAAAACGCCGTTTGGCATGGTTTAAGGTATAAAGAAGAAAAAGGGAAACTTGAAGTCGAGCTAAAGCAATTAGAGAATTATCTGGAAATTACTATTCAGGATAATGGTATAGGACGAAAGAAATCTCAGGAGCTAAAAACAAAAAATCAGCAACAAAATAATTCAACTGGATTAAAGAACATTGAAAACAGACTTCGAATAATCAATGAAGTTCATCATCTGGGAATTAAGGTTGAGGTCGAGGATTTGAATACAGAAACAGAGTCAGGTACCAAAATAAAAATTACAGTTCCAATTCAAGAGAATAAAGCATAAACCATGAGCGAAAAATTAAAAGCAGTAATAGTTGAGGACGAGCAGGCAAGCCGCGAAACGCTAACAGCATATTTGGAAAAGTATTGCCCTGCTGTTGAGTTATTAGCTGAGGCCGATTCTGTTAAATCTGGTTTAGAGATTATAAAAATGCATAGACCGGATGTTGTTTTTCTCGATATAGAAATGCCGTACGGTAATGCTTTTGATTTATTAGAACAAATTCCTGATGTTGATTTTGAAGTGGTTTTTGTTACAGCTTATAGCAATTATGCTATTAAAGCGCTTAACTTAAGTGCATCATATTATATTTTAAAACCTATTTCGATTGATGAATTAATTGCCGCAGTTGAAAAAATAAAAGCAAGCAGAGATAAAGAAGAAGTTTCTATTCATTCAAAAGTATTATTGGATAATATTCAGGAAGTTAATAAGCCAAATCATAAGATTGTTTTGCCTTTACTTAATGGATTTGAAGTAGTTCATGTTCGTGATATAATTCGCTGTCAGGCAAACGATAATTTTACTGAGTTTCATTTAAAAGATGGATCTAAAAAGCTAATTTCAAGAACTTTAAAATTCTATGAAGAGCTTTTAAAGGAGTTTGATTTTATTCGTATTCACAAATCACACCTCATAAATTTTCAATACATTACTAAATATTTGAAAGGAAAGGGAGGGCAAGTAGAAATGTCCGATGGTTCTGTTGTTGATGTATCAGTAAATAGAAAAGCAGAGTTTTTAGAGAAGTTCAAATAAATAAAAAGTCGTACTGAGCTTGTCTAAGTACGACTTTTTTTAATAAGAGTTATAAAAAAACCAGCCTTAAGGCTGGTTTTTAGTGTTAGGTTATTTTAATATTACTTTTTTCGTTTCAGAAATGTTATCTGTATTAATTTTAACAAAATACATTCCTTTTGGTAGATTCGATAAATTTATTTCATTTACAGTTTCTGTTTGATTATGTAAATCTTTAGTATAAACTTTACTACCTGTTGAGTTAAATACCTCTATTGAACCTTTAGACATATAATTCATATCAAGAGAGACATAAACAATTCCATTTGTAGGATTTGGATATAACTTGATATTTAAGTCTTGATTCAATTCATCAATTGAAGTAGCTACTGTAAAATTAATTTCATAAGTAAGTTCATTAGTACCATCTTCAGCGGTTACTTTTACTGTTGTTTTTCCAGGTAGTGCACTTGCATCATTTATGATTGCATTTGCATAGATATCATTTGCCTTTGCAATTACTGTTGGAGCATTAGTAGTTCCCAATGGTAATTCAATATCGTATGATAATGTTGCGGCATTAAAACCTGAAATCGTTGTTCCATCAACTTTTAAATCCCTTAAAGTTGCATCAGTTCCTGCTAAAATATTTACAATATAAGTTATAACTACTGTTTCATCCAATGATGTTACTTCAATTTCAACCTGACCAGGGTAATTTGCAGGATAATTAACATCAACAGATGCACTTGCGTCGTTTGCAATACCAATAACTTCTGTGAAATTAGTACAACCAGGAAGATCAACAGTATACTCCAAGTCATTTACATCAAAACCATCAATAGATATACTATTTACAGTAATATCCTTTAAGGTAGCATCCTTACCAACCTCCTGTTTAACTGTGAAATTAATATTGTATGTTAATTCAGTACTTTCGTCTTGAGCAGTAACGGTAATTGATGATGTTCCGGGTAATGATACAGCATCTGCTATAACTGTAGTTGCGCTATCATCACTTAAAACAAATGTTAATGTAGGTACTACAGTTGTTCCAATTGCTAATTCAACATTGTATTCAAATATATTCTTATTGAATGTACTTATTGGAGTCCCATCTATGCTAAGTGAATTAAGAAAAGCATCATTATTAGGAGCAGCATGAGTAAATTCAACAGTATATGATTTAATTGTTGTTGTATTTTCTGCTGTAACTTCAATTGTAGTTGTTCCTGGTATATGTGCTGCATCAGTAATGCTCTCATTCGCTTCAGAATGATCAGTTGTTGCTGTAACAGCTGGCACCAATGTTGTTCCATATGGAAGTTCAACTGTATAAGCAATTACATTTGCATCAAAGTCTGGAATACTCATTCCATCAATCTGAATATCAGATAAATATGCATTATCAGAAGCAGGAGTAACTGTAAACTCAACATTATAAGTTAATACTGTAGATAAATCCTGAGATGTAACTATAACTGAACTTGTTCCAGGAACAGAAGCAGCATCTGTTAGTACAGGTGTTGCAAGAGCATCATTTGGAGTATAAGTTACTGTAGGAACGATAACTGTACCATATGGAAGCTCATATGTATAATCATATACAAATGACACAAAATCAGGAATTGTTTCACCATCGACTTGCAAGTCAGATAAGCTAGCATCAGTTCCTGCAGCAACAGAAACAGAGAAGTTAATTACATATTCTAAGTTTGTTACTCCATCTTCAGCGGTTACAGAAACTGTTGTAGTTCCCGGTAAGCTTGCAGCATCTGTTAAAAGATCAGAAGCATTAACATCATTTAAAGTATATGTAACAGTTGGTATTACAGTTGTTCCTTCTGCTAATTCAATATTATAAACAAATACTGCAGGATCAAATCCAATAACAGTAACTGCATCAACTTGTAAATCACTCAATATAGCATCATCATTTAAAGCAACAGTAAAGTTTACAGTATAAATATTTGTAACGGAGTTGTCTTCTGAAGTTACTGTTACAGTTGCTGAACCCGGTAAAGACGTAACATCAACAATTGAATATTTTGTATTCTCATCATAAATTGATATTGTTACTTCTGGCATATCCACTGTTCCAGCAGGTAATTCAACATCGTACGTATAAACATTTGTATTAAATCCTTCAACTAGATTACCATTAACATTTAAGCTTATTATATCAGCATTGTTACTTAATGGTTCGTAATCAAAATTAACATTATATGTTAATGTACTTAACCCATCCTGAGCAGTTACAATTACAGTTCCTGTCCCAGGTATAGTGATAGCATCAGCAACCATAAAAGTTGCACTATCGTGATTTGCTTCAGCAGTTAAACTTGGCACTGAAGAACCATTTTCTAACAGTAAATTATAATCAGTAATATTAGGATTAAAACCGAAAAATGGAGATCCATTAACCAACAGTTCTGATAATGTTGCATCATTAGATGCCGAACTTAAAGTAAACTCAATTGTGTAAGTTTTAGTAGTTATACCATCTTGTGCTGTTATTTCTGCTATAGCTGTTCCTGGTAAACTTGTAATTTGAGTATAATTAATATTAGCGTTTAACATATCTTCAGGAAGTATGTTAATTTCTGGAATAAACGTTGTTCCGTATGGAGACTCAATATTATACACAAGTATTTCCGAATCAAAATTAGATATCATTTGAAATCCAGTTTCTGTTGAATATGATATAGCCGATAAATTTGCATTATTTGATCCTGGATCAGTTACATAATTTACAATATACTTTTGTATTGTAACAGCATCTTCAGCAGTTACTGTAATTGTATCGGAACCGGGTATAGCCAATGCTTTTACAATATCTACTGTAGCATTTGAATTAGAGGTGGTTGCATCTATATTTGGTACCAGTGTAGTTCCAAAAGCTAATACTTCTGTATACTCATAAACAAAAGGAGCAAAACCAACAACTGTTTCACCTTCTACGGCAATGTCACTTAAAGTTGCATCAGATAATGCAACCAAAGCATTAAAGAAATTTACATAATAATTTGCTTTTGATCCACTTTCAGAAGTTGCTGTAATTGTAGTTATTCCTGCTAAAGTATCTGTTTCAAAAATTTCAAAAATAGAATTAGGGTGATCAACCGTTGCTGTAACAACTGGTATTTCTGTTACTCCATCGGCTAATTCATAAGAATAACTATGAATTGAAGGATCAAAGCCAACTAAACTAACATCATCAATTAGAATATCATTTAAATCAGTATTGGTGCTTTTAATAACCAACATATATGTTGATTCTGCTATAGTAAAACCATCAGAAACTTGAATAGTTATATATACAGTTCCAGATATCTCCGGATTTGGAAAGAAAACTAATTGACGAGATTCTCCTTCACCATCAAACGTAATCGTACTTGGATCTACCAATGAAATATCTGATGATAAAGCATTTAATGTGAGTTTTGATAAGTCAGTATCAGTATCACTTATATTAAATGACTTAAAAAGAGGAATGCCAGGTCCAGTAGGAGTTTCAACTTCATCAATTGTATCTGGAGCAAAACCTGAGATTATTGGTGTTTCATTTATAACTAATACATCAACAGAAGCTGCATTATTACTTAGATCAGTATCATAGGCATCTGATGCGACTATACTTGCGTATGTTCGAATATTTTCTCCACCTTCAAGCACAGTTCCAGTTAGTACAAGTGTAACACTTTCGCCTGAGTTTAATTGTGGGATTGTCCATGTACCGCCAAATGGTAAAAATTCTCCCTTTTCTGCCATGTATGAGTTAAGTTCATACAATGCAGGCAATGCACACTTAACAACTACATTAGATGTTTGACTTGGACCATTATTTGTAAATGTATATGCATAAGTTATATCATTATTCACATTAACGGCGTACTTATCAGGTTCAATACCAATTTCTACATCGGCAGTGTTTTCCGGTAAATCACCAAAAATCATTACGCGGTGCATATCACGACCATTTACATAGAGTCTACCATTTAAATCAAAATTAATTCCATATGGACGATTCATTGATTTATCACTTATTCCTCCATTAAATGCCGTACTTGAATTAAAATCAGGCTGACCTAGAACAATGTCAGCTGAAGCACCATTTTCTGTTGGAATTTCATTGAAAATTAATACTCTATTGTTTGAATAATCACCAACAGCAAGCTCGCCTTGAGGTGATACTGTGATTCCTATTGGAATATTAAATTCAAAGTCCGACAATCCAGCAGATTCTATTTCAAAATCATCCTGACCAATTACTATATCAGCAGAAGCACCATCTTCAGTCGGAAATTCATTGTAAATTAGTATACGATGATTTCCTCTATCGCTTAATAGCAATTTACCATCAAGAGAAACCGTGGCGCAGGTTGTAGTATTCATTTTATTAATTAAACATCCTGCAGTAGTAGTGTTCATATCAGGTTGCCCAATAACAACATCTGCAGATGCTCCATTGCTTGTTGGAATTTGATTAAAAATAAGAAAACGATTGTTTTGTCTATCACCAACAATTAATTTCCCATCCTGAGTTACAAATACGCCCCAAGGATAATTAAATTTATTTGGGCCACTGCCAGATGAACTTGTAGTAAAGTTAGTCTGTCCTATAACAACATCGGCGGGGTGAGAATTGCTTGTTGGAATTGAGTTCCAAATTAACACCCTGTTATTTCCTCCATCACTGGCAATTAGTTTTTCACCGTCTGGTGAAAAACAAACATCTTCTATATTATTAACATATGTTGCTGTAGGACCTGTAACTATTGATGTAAAATCGGGATTCCCTATTATAATGTCAGCGGGAGTGCCGTTTGTGTCAGGAACAGAATTCCAAATTAAAATTCTTCTTGCACCTTGAGACCCAGCTGCGAAAACACCTTTAGAACTCACAGCAGATGAACTTGCTGAATATCCAGTATATTCATCTATAGATGAATTTAGGGTATAAAAATCCGGTTGCCCAACAACAATATTTGCAGGCATGAAATTAGTATATGAACTACTTTTTGATTTAATTTTCCTATTTCCTGTTGGAGCTGTAATATCAGGAATTTTATTTTCAGAAAATCCTTGAATACTAATTGAGTCACATTCAACATCGATAAGGTTATTAATTGTTGGATTTGATGCAATGTCATAAGTAACCCAGAAATAGTTTTTCCCTCGGGCTAAATTCACATTTCCTAAAATACCATTTGTTAAGTCAGTTGTAGATCCAAATAAATAACTTGTTGAAAAAGAATCATCAGATCCAGTATAATAAATACTTACATTTTCAATATCCTGAGTAAAATTATCTGTTCCATTAGAATTAAGAAAGATACTATCAAGTTGAAGTGGCTTAAAAATACCTTCGGTAGTAATTTCAATTAAAGCAATATTGTTATCTGTAGAATTGGGACTCACGTAAGTTGTATTTGGTTGATTAACTGTACTTGAAATATAGGTCATGTCTGTACCTTCAAATACCTCAATTTTATCAACACAAATATCACTTCTGTAATTTGGCCCGATAGTACTTCTTAATCGAATTACAGTACTATCAGTTATTGCATAAGCAGTTAGGTCAACATAAATGTTATTCCAAGGAGAAGATGAACTTGTTTGTTGTTGTCCCGAAATAATAAAAACATCCTGATTCCATGATCCATTCCAAATATCAACATGTAAACTACCCATGTCTGTACCGTACATGTGGTAGTAAAATGAAAGTACTGGATTTGATAATCCGGAGAAATCAAAAGATGCATCTATAAATGCTTCATTATTATAATTTGGTACACTGAGGGCATAAATATAGTTAGTGCCATTAAAAGCATTTTCTGGCCCTGAATCCCCATAAGGAGTAGTTCCAGAATTAATTATCCAATCAAAAGCATCATCTGTAGATTGGACCCAATCACCTATTCCGGATTCGAAGCTTTCCGAGTAAGGAAAACTGGTAATTTTGTTTTGTGCAAAAATTAGACTTGAGCTAAAAAGCAATACAAATACTATAAGTTGCTTTAAAAAGTAAATCTTTCTCATAAAATATTAATATTATTAAAGTTTATATAAATTTTTTATTGAAATTAGAAGTAGGTACTAAAAGTAGCTATTAAAAAATAGTTTTCAATTTAAATTAGATTAATGAATATTTTATTGTGATTAATATCACATTAGAATTGATTAAAAAAGCTGCATATTTGAATATGCAGCTTGAATATTGTTTGGTTTAAAAGTTTTACTTCGAATACTGATCAATTACAGTACTTATGCTATGTTGACAAACTTTACAGTGAACAGTATGTCGTGTATACATAATACAATCTAATTGTGATCTGTAAAGTCCATATTGATTGTATTTAGCACCTTCAAAAGCTCCAATTTTGTCTTTATAATCTTCCTTTGCAAAGAATTCATCTTGTTTATGATGAGCTTTCATAAAGAAGTCTTCCATTACAGATTCTTCCACTCTTGCAGCTCTTAATTCACCTCTTTCTTTTTGCACAGCATAACCATATTCATCAAATTCTTCTTTGTTCCATGGAGTAGGAATCGGAGTTTCTTCTTCAACCAAATGCTTCCATTTTAAATTATCTTTATCTAAAAGGGCAGTAACATTTGTTTCATAAGGCTCAACATCAATATTTGGTGCTTCGTAGGCTGTTGAAGAAGAATAATACTCGTCAGCTAAATCAGCTAAATGGTGGCCCATTTCGTGAATCATTAAATATTCAGCAAACTTATTATCAACTGCATTAGTTGTATACAGTTTATAAATTCCCCCGCCGCCATATGTTTGTTCATTTATTAATATTGAAGTAAACTCATATGGCGCTGCAGATGCAACATTTCGAATGGTTTTATTATCATATGCTAACACATAGCGCTCAGAGTCGAAGCTACTATAATGAGCAGAAAGTGCTGTGCGTTTATGAATTTCAGGGTGTGGACGAGAAATCCCAGATTCTTGCGAAGGAGTTTTTACTGCCCAAACATTAATATCGTCTTTACGAGACTTGTATGGTTCTGCATTAAGTAAATAAGCAGTTACGCGTTTGGCATCAGCAATAAACTTATCCATTTGTTCTGCTGTATAACCATCTCCAAGTAGTACTAAGTCTAATTTTTCGTTTGGATTTCCACTCTTATGAATAGCAACAACTTCTTCAGTATGATTTATATCGGTAGGATTAACTAAACGAGATGCAGGATCAATATCGTAAGTCCATACTGCTTGAAATTTATTTTCACTGTCACGTTTTTTTAGTCTGATAGTAACAGGTTTAATTGGCCATGGAAAACGAACTGATTCGTGAAAAGTTCCCCATTCATTTTCTGCTTCAGGTGTGGTTTGCCATTCACCAAAAATGCTTGAAAAACCGCGTGAGTACAATAAAGTTTTTGTTTCTTGATCAATAACTTCAAGGAAGAAATACCCAAGTTCTAATTCATCAATTAAAGTCGTTAAACTACCAAACCACTCTCCGTCAGATATAATTTTATCTGTAGCAAAATGTTCAGTTTCTGAATTTCCTGTATGGAAATAATCTAAACGCATAGTTTTGTTAACAAAGAAATCATCAAAATTTACATTTCCGTTATTAACAACATTAATTTCAGCAACCACTTCAGATTGATGTTTTTCTTTAACTTGTTCTGTTTGACTTGGAGTGCAAGCAAAAAGAAAAGTTGCTCCTAATAGTATAAATAATAGTTTTTTCATAGTATAAAATTTTAGGCTTTAAAGATAGTAATTAAAAAAAGAATTTCGAATCATGAATAACGAATTCACTTCACCATTTACTCTGTGCATAAAAATCTAATAGCTAACAGCTAATAGCGAAAAACTAAAAAAATATTATCTTAGAGCTCATAAGAAAAACAAAACTAAAATGAATTATAATATCTCAATATTAATTGTAATGATTTCCTACATGTCATTTATTATTGCATGGGGGATTTATCAAGGACGTAAAGTTAAAAATAGCTCTGACTTTGCTATAGCAGGTCGGAATTTACCTGGATGGGTTGCGGCACTTTCAGAACGTGCTACAGGAGAGTCTTCATGGGCATTATTGGGCTTGCCTGGAGCAGCATACGCAACTGGATTACTAGAAATATGGACAGCTATAGGTTGTGTTTTTGGGATACTATTTGCGTGGATAATTTTAGCCTGGAGATTACGCGAGGAAGCAGCTAAGTACAAAACAGATACTTTTACTGATTATATAGCTCAGAAGCATGGTGAAGTAGGAAAATGGATTAGGATTGTAGGTAGTTTTACTATTGTATTTTTCTTTTTCTTTTATGTTGGAGCACAATTTTTGGGAGGAGGAAAAACTTTAGAAAATCTTTTCGGAATTGATAGAACAATTGGAATGTTGATTGTTGTTGTTCTTGTTGTTCCATATACAATTTATGGTGGATTCAGAAGTGTGACTTATACCGATGTAATTCAGGCAGTTGTTATGATTATTGCATTGATTATTGCTCCAATAGCAGGAATTATTTATTTGAAGAGTCAGCCTGAAGGAGTGCTTTATGCAGGTTCCATTTCTGAAGCATTGGCAAAAGCAGGAGAGGGTTATAATACCATGGTTGGTGGTGCAAGTGTGGTTGAAGGCTCAAAATTGTCAAATTTTCTTATTTCAGTATTTCCTAATAGCTTAAAAATTGTAAAAGGATTAGGTTCAGGAATTATTATCGCCAGTGCATTTTCATGGTTCTTTGGTTATTTAGGTGGTCAGCCACAATTAAGTATGCGTTTTATGGCAATTAGTGATACTAAGAATGCAAAGCAAGCAAGAAATATTGGAGTTGCTTGGACAATTATTGCATACATCGGTGCATTAATGATTGGTTGGATTGGAATAGCTATTTTTGGTCCAGATGGATTAAAAGATCAGGAAACTGTAATGCCTGAAGTATTAACCAAATTGTTTAATCCATTCTTAGCAGGAATATTAATTACAGGAGTTTTAGCAGCAATTATTTCAACTGCAAATTCATTGTTAATATTATCGGCAACTGAACTTTCTGAAAACTTGATAAAACCAATGAGAAAAGATAAGGGTAAAGCACAAAATAGTCTTTTGCAATCGAGAATTATTACAGCTTTGCTTTCTGTTGTTGCTTTAGTTCTGGCTTATTTCTCCCCAAGTGATTTAATTTATAAGATTGTAGGTTATGTGTGGGCAGGTATTGGCTCTACTTTTTCAGTTGTAATCATGTTAACTCTTTTTTGGAAAAAATATCATGGTCGAGCAGTAATACTTACAATAATAACTGGCTTGATTTTCACCATTTTCTGGATACAATCAGGATTGGATGAAATCATTTCTGCACGCTTTGTTACTTTTGTTGTTGCTTTAGTAGTTGCTATTGCAGGAACATATTTTATTCCAGTGAAGAAATAAAATTAAAATGTTGGATTACTAATTTGAAGTATTAACAAAATTGAAAGTATTGAACGAAATCGAATAAAAATAAGAGAAAAACTCATCCCCGTTGGTAATACCTTTAAGGATGAGTTTTATAAACGAATTAGTAAAATTTAAAATAAAACTATATCAAGATATTTTTAATTCTCTAAATAATCAATCGTAAACTGAATCCAGTCTTCAACAGATTTATCCAAGTAAATGTCGGGTTGTACACCAATATTATCTAAAGGGTAAACAGGAAGCCTCATGCTTCTCCAAGTTGGCATTACTAGCTTGTAATTTTCGCATCCAAAATCGAATAAACTAGCGGAACCATAATCTATAACCCCATACGTAGGAACACCTAATATTTTTACTTTCTTACTCTGTTTAGCTTGTAAAGTAAAAGCTTCTCCGGAACTGGCAGTCATCTTGTTTACTAATACAGCAATTTGTTTTGGGCTATGTTCTGCTATTTTTATATCACTTATGTTAACGTCAGCAGTATCTATATTTATAAATTTGCCAATATTACCTTCAAACATTCTAATCCAACTTCTGGCCATTTCTTTGCCTTCTTCATCATCAAACCAATCCTCCACTTCATCTATTAGAGTTTGTGTAACAAGAAATTCAGTACCAACTCCTCTAACGTTATTTGTGATAATGTAGGGTAATATTTCATCGTAAGCATCATATGTGCCACCTAAATTGTTTCTGATATCAATAATTAAATTCTCGCAGTTTTCGATTGCCTGTTGGTTATCTGATACTATTTTCTCGATTCGTTCAACATAGGCATCTTCAAAACTGGATATACAAAGCAAGGATGTTCTGTCAGTTAGCTTAGCAAAATAAAAACCTTCTATCTTATCTAATTTCAAGTTAATTTCGTTTTCTGTCAACTTTGGTTTAGGTAATTCTTTTATAAATACAGCATTTATATTTATAAAAGCCAAAATGCTTCCATCATATAGTTCGAAGTTATCTTCATATAAAGAATGATCGCCCATGTAGTAGTTGGCATTTCCTTCTTGCTTCAAACAAAATTTAATTTCTTTGGCTTTCCAGCTTTCATTGCTTGCTTCAATAATAAAACCTTGATATTTATCCTTTACTTTTAGAATGCCAACCTTGTAATATGCGGATTTCCAAACACCTTCAAGTTCATCCTGAGATTTTGAAATATGTTTGTAAAAATCATCTAGAGATATATCCACTTTAGATTCTGATTTCTTATTATTATTTTCAACTTCAGCTTCAATTTCGTTATTTTGAATCAGACTAATATGTGCGTCTCTGAAATAGGATAAATAATAGTTTAATAGATCAAAGCAATCTGAATCCTTAGTATCCTTGGATTTAATTAACAATCGGTCTTTAAAGTCACGATACATTATTGTATCAGTGGTTTTTTCATTAAATCCAGGGTACTCACTTTCCACTTTTTTAATTAATAGCTTTAATGACTGCTCACAGTTACTCTCATTTTGTGAAAAGGAGAATAAGGATATTGTTAATAATAGTAGTGTGAAAATTCTTTTTTTCATAATGTTTATTTTAAAGCTGTTGAAGTAATTTATTTACAATTTATTTTTATCTTTCCATCTATACTTAATAGGTTAACGTCAATACCCCCTCCATTAACTTCACCTCTCATAAAATACTTATTAGATGAACCCCTGAAATTTTTCATCGGAGTATTATTCCTTATTCCTTTAATATTTAAATCTAAACCAATCTTATTAGTAAATGAGATATCAATATCTCCAGCTCCTGCTTCAATAGTTACAGGTTTTTTTAATTCCAAAACATTCCCTATAACATTACCGACCATAGAATGTGCATTTAATGAACCCGAAAGATTTGTAAATAGGATATCTCCTTCGGAAGTTTTTGCTGTAATTTCACCATTTACATTTATTAGCTCAATATTTCCTTCAATCGCTTTACACTGAACTTGGCCATTTATATTTTTTAAATACATACTTTCGTCACTTGCACTTATATATACTGAACCTTCAATTTCTTCGGCATGTACAATAGCATCAGATGCATTTACTGAAACAGACCCAATAATTTTATAGAGATTAATATTACTATCAGAGTCTTTAATGGTGATGTTTCCGGTTACTTCAGAAATTTTAATAATACCATCGTCAGTTGTGCACTCTTGGTTTGATATTAATCCTTGCATTGAAATATTTCCCTCATCCGTAATTAAGTCGCAAGCAGTTTCCTTAGGCACATGTATTTCAAAACTGACATGAATTTGATTAGAAAAATTTAAATTGAAATAATTATCAGGGTACTTAACAAATATATTTAAACTGTTTTTGTCCTGTTTTACTTTTAATAATATTCCCTCTTTTTGAATATCATCTTTATTGATTGAAATGATTTTGTTATTTTTTTTAGCAATGTACAGAACTTCTATTTCGTTGCTTTCTGAGGGAATAACATCTATAGCTCCAACATGAGTTGATACAGTTAATTTTGATGGTACGGATACTTCGTATTTTTCTTTAAAAGAATATTTTGATTCTTGAGATTTACCTATAGAAATAAGGAAAAAAAGACATGCGATTAGTGACATTATTGTTTTCATAATTTTTTAGTTTTTTGTGTATTAATTTTATTGTTTTTATTTATTTGAGTAGCAGCACATCCGATAAACAGGATAATTTCAACTTATATTATTAAGCCAATTATTCATATCGAAGAGCATCCACAGGATTTTGTGAAGCAGCTCTATAAGCACGATAAAAAACTGAAAGTGATGAAATGATTATTGCAATAATTATAGAAATAGCAAATACCCACCATGATAGTTTAGTTGCGTATGCAAAATTTTGCAACCATTTAGATAAAATGTAATAGGATAGGGGAATAGCTATAATTCCAGAAATTAGAATTAGCAGAATAAAATCTTTTGAGAAAAGTAAAATAATATTTCTAATATTAGCTCCATTTGCTTTCCTTACACCAATTTCTTTGGTGCGCTGCTCAGCCATAAAACTAATTAATCCAAATAATCCTAAGCAGGCAATAAATATGCTAAATATTGCAAAGTACCCCAGCAACTTAGTTAATCGTTCTTCGTTTTTATACTGTGCATCAAAAATATCATCAATAAATTTATATTCAAAAGGAAATTCAGGAGACATTTCTTTCCATACTTCTTCGATTTGTTTTATGGTAGAGGGTATGTTTTTTGGTGATATTTTAATATTAAACGTAAAATATCCATCTATATAAGTAAAAATTA
>Ga0209692_10001451_pt1 | contig 32243 bp, 25 predicted proteins | sample tdDd472_FD_187129 | JGI IMG/M metagenome (GOLD analysis project Ga0209692, IMG submission 187129) | Marine sediment microbial communities from the Atlantic coast under amendment with organic carbon and nitrate - tdDd47.2 (SPAdes)... | ecosystem: Environmental > Aquatic > Marine > Coastal >...
ACCCTACAAGTCGTTTAAGTACGGCTTATAGAATCTTCTCTCCCAACGGAGACAACAATAAGGATGAAGCCAGATTCACACAAAGTGGTTCCGTAGAAGATGAATGGATCGGAATAATTGAAGATTCGAATGGGAATACTGTAAAGCAGTTCAGTTGGAAAAACGGAATAGACAGTTCCATGAACTGGGATGGAAGAAATAATGATGGAGATATAGCAGACGATGGAGAATACAATTATTATCTGACTGCTACCGATAAAGCTGGAAATACCAGCAAGTCCAATATTGTTATTGTTCAGCTCGACAACAGTGATACGGAAGCGGCAATCTCTGTCAATCTCGATGCGTTCTCTCCTAACAATGACGGGGCAAAAGACAACATTGAGCTCCATCCGATAGTAAAAGAGGGCAGCAGCATCAAATCCTACGCGATTTCAGTTCTCGATAAAAATAAAGCTGAACTTATCAGCTGGTCAGGCACGGGATCTATACCCCGTGAAATTAAATGGAACGGGAAGTCCGATGATGGATCACTAGCCGCAGATGGACTCTATAGCTCTCATATCAGAATAGAATTTGAAAAAGGAGATATCAGGGAAGCTGATTCTACAACTTTTGTTCTTGATACAGTCAGCCCTGAAATAAATATAGAGTCAGCATTTACTCTCTTTTCACCTGATGGTGACAATAAAAAAGATTATATCTCGATCAATCAGAATTCGAGTAGAGAAGATGAGTTTTACGGTCAGATTACCGATGCTGATGGAAATATCATCAAAAGCTGGTTCTGGAGTGATCAGCTTGTATCAATAGACTGGGATGGAAATGATGAATCGGGTAACCTTTCATTAGATGGAAAATTTAAATATACCGTAGAGAGTGAAGATCAGGCTGGAAATAAGACAGTAAAAGTGCTCAGCAATATTACAATTGATACAAATGATACACCTGTATTTCTAACGGTTAAAAATAATGCTTTCGCTCCGTCATTAACCGATGGAATTAATTCACAGCAGTTTTCCATGATAGTGAGCAATACATCAGGCATAGACACGTGGAAGCTGGAAATGGTTCACTCCGATGGTTCTAAGGTGAAAACCTTTGGTACTGCAGATTCACGGGACATTCCATCTAAACTTGATTGGGATGGATATAGCGATAGCGGATCAGTCGTTGAAGGTGAGTATATTGCCCTATTGTCAATTCAATATTTGAAAGGGAATAATCCGCTAATAGAATCAACTCCTTTTGTCCTTGATAACAGCGCTCCTGATGTGCGCCTCCTGATGCAGCCTAAGCCATTCTCTCCTGATGATGACAATGTCGATGATGAACTGAATATTTCAATTTCAGTAGATGATCTGAGTGCAGTAAGAGACTGGGAGATGGTTATTAATGATCCGAAAGGACGTGAATTTATCTCCTTCAAAGGTCGGGGAAGACCTTCTGAAAGAATTATCTGGGATGGAAGATCTATGAAAGGGGAACTGGTTCAGTCTGCTGAAGATTATACTTACCAGTTCCAGATAAGCGATATTCTAGGCAATTCAAAATCTGTCAGCGGTGATATACCTGTTGATGTTCTGGTTGTAAAAGATGGCGATCGATTTAAAATACAGATTTCCAGCATAACATTTAAACCGGACAGTGCGGAATTTAATGATACAGGAGATTTGAAAGAGAAAAATGAGAAGATACTCGGAAGAATTGCAGAAATCCTGAAGAAATACTCCAGTTACAGTATTTTAATTGAAGGAAATGCCGCAAGTACAAAATACTACAATCAGAAACTTGCAGAAAAAGAGGAGATAGAAGAACTGCAACCCCTATCGCTTCAGAGAGCTGAAACCGTTCGTGACAAGTTGATTTCTCTTGGAATAACCAGAGGGCGATTAGATGTAGAAGGTAAAGGCGGGACTAACCCCGTTGTACCTCACGATGATCTGGAAAATGCCTGGAAAAACAGGCGTGTAGAATTTATTCTACTAAAATGATTTTAATACTCCCCCTCCTATGTTTGAGGGGGGGATTAAAAAAAAGACTTGTGTCTATGAGAATTAGATGTAAAAATAAACTTCTTTTATGAAACTACTTAATTAAGGGATTGACTGTGTTGAATAATGATTGTTCAGTAAGTGCCGATAAATACAGACGCGAACTAAATGAAATTCTGGAAGAATTAATTGAGTATAAACCATCGCTTTTTTCAAATAGCGGAATGACTCAATTATTCAACTGGAGAGCAATATTTGACTTCTCTTCCGATGCATGGGATCTCTATGACAATGAAAACAGGACTGCAATAATAAACGCCCTTGCAGAAAAAAGAACATTATTCATTGCTCTTATGACTTTTAAGTCAATGTATATTGAGATGAACCGCCCGGATATCGCCAGTGCTGCCGGCCTTTCTCTAGCTCGTTTTCTCGAGGACATTATTGTTGATACCGACTATCCCGTTGATTACGGGCAATTTGATGTGACTATCAATGAGAATCTGTTTTAGCAGCTAATCTTTCAAATAGAATCCTATACCGTTTTTTTCACCTTTTTTAATCTTGTACATAGCTGAATCAGCATGGATGATCAATTGATCTGCTGTGGCTTCCTGTTCGGGATAAATACTGATTCCGATGCTCATTCCGATTGTAATTTTCGCACTATCGAGAACGATGGCTTTACTTGCCTGTTCAATGATTTTTTTCCCGACTTTTCTGGCTTCATTGCGGTTCTTTACAGGATTCAGCAGAATGAGAAACTCATCACCACCTATTCTCGCTACAGAATCTGTCGATCTCAATATCGAGCGCAGTCTATTGGCGATTTCTATCAGAACCTGGTCTCCCACATTATGTCCCCACGTATCATTTACAGGTTTGAAATTATCGAGATCTATAAATAAAACAGCGAGTATTTCACCTCTTCGATGAGCCTGCTTCATAGCGAGTTCAAGTGTTTCATTAAAAACTCTTCTATTGGCCAGACCTGTTAAATTATCATGAGTTGCCAATTCCAGTATTTTTTTGTTAGCTGCTTCAAGTTCCTCTTTTTCCTCGAGGATCAGATTGTTGAGTTCATTAACTTTTTCAAAGTTTCTGGAATTATCTATGGCAATAGACAAATATGCTGCAAGAGACTTCAAAAGCTGTACATGTTCTTCTTTGTAGGCATTTTCATAATAACTGAGTATTGCAATAACTCCTATCTCATCATTTCTCATAAAAATGGGAACAGTCAGCATAGACTTTGCATGCTGTGGGCTATCACCGTATATTTTTCTTTTTTTAATGTACTTGGTATATTCTTTTTCCAGGTTATTAATGACTACTTCTTTTTTATTTTTTATTGACCAGGCGGCAAAGGAACTATTTTCGTCAGCATTATAAGTAAAAGGGTCTATATCTATACCGTTTTCGATAGCTTTGATTATATCGAGTTTATCATTTTCCCTATCGAAAAATGCAATGTGAAAATTTTCAGCATCCATCAGTATATTTATATTCTGATAAACAGTATTAAATATATTATTTAATTCCAGACTGGACATAGTTTCACGGGCTATTTTGTTTAATACAGTCATCCAGTTAAGAGATTCTTTAAGTTCCATATTCTGGATTTTGAATAACTCGGCATGTTTTTTATTTCGTTCGAGTTCATACTCCATTTCCATATTCTGGAATTTTTTTTCGGCTTCCATTTTACTTAAGATAATTTCTGTCTGGAAATGATCCTTACTATATTTCAGTGACAACTCAAATTCACCTTTTTCTTCATAATATTCAGCTAGTTTTAAACAGCTTGTGCTATAAACTGTTTTGTAATTGATTTCCCTGCTGAGTTCAATTGCCTCTTCAAAGAATTTTTTTTCGTTCTCGATACCACCAAGCATGATCAATAATTCACACTTGATTTTTTTATTCGACTCCTGGCACTGAGACAGTGCATCATTTATATAATTTTTTGCAGCTACGATATCATTTTGCCCGATTTTAACGGCAGCCAGTTCAGAAAGGCAATCTACATCGTTTATACGGGAAACAAAATTTTCTGATATATTTTTACTCTGCAATAAATATTTTTCCGCCTCGTCGTATTGCATTAGCTTGGAATAGCAGGTACCGAGATTTATCTGGACTGCAGATTTCAGCTCCAGGAAACTTTCTGTTTTTTCTATTTTTACTAGCAGATCATGGAAATGAGTGATGGCTTTATCGAGGTTTTTATTTTCCATAAAAAGGGTCCCGATATTATTGAGAGCCGCAAACTCCCTTTCAAATAAACCGGCTTTTCTGCTTAGTTTCAGGCTTCTGGAATAATAATGAAAGGCATTATTGTTATCACTTATATCGTTATATGCCGCACCTATTGCATTCAATATCTTGATATGTTCTTCACTTAGATCGTTATCATCATATTCATCTGAAAGTACTGTCAGAAGTTCAATTGCCTCTTTCAGCCTTGATAGGTAAATGAGACACCAACCCTGATATAACCTGGTCTCCTGAATCTCTTTTAAGAATTCTAACTCAATACATTCTTTTTCAACAATAAGAGAATCAGAGAGGGCTTTAACCGGATCGATAGCGACATTATCCGAGATTTGTAAGAGTTTTTTTTGAATCTTTTCTTTTTGTTTATTTACTGTTGCCATGTTGTAATAGATCCTCTGTAAATAATTATATGACAGTTTACACCTAAAATTAGAAAAAATAGATAGTTTTAATTATATTGTTATTGAGTTCTTTTTTTAGTATAGTTGTTTAAATACATTTTTTTCGGGAGATTTACCATGTATTCAACGATGATTTTAACCCATGGTCTTATATATACAGGCGGATTTGCCCTGATTATTCTTGTTTCGGTATTAATTAATCCCCGTATCTGGATGCAGGATTTTCCCGAAGATGTAAAGAATGATATTCCACCGAAGAACAATAGAGAATTGCAGCAGACTTTCATCACCGGATTTATTTTTGCTCTTTTTATTGTCGGTTTTCCAATTTTTTCACTTTCTGTTTATATAAAAGATTTCCAGATAGATGATTCCTTTACCACACTTTTTCTTTATTCATTTTCAGTAATGATGATCTGTAATATTCTCTATTGGGTCATTTTTGATATTCTTATATTTAATCTGGTTATAAGCCATATAAGGACAGTTCCCGGTCTTAAAAAGAAATTGAAATTTTCCGGTTGGAAAAGACAGGCTTTCGGTCTTCTTGTCGGAATTTTGACTTGTGGTTTAATTTCTTCTTTCGCAGTTATAACAGCACGATTTTTTAACTGATTAAATAAAATTCTTGTCTATTTTTAAAATATGGGTGACAATTCTCTTTGAAAAAGGAGAAAATTATATTTATGAAAAAGTTCGTCTTTTTTTTAGCTTTGAGTGCAAGCGTTTGCACAATATCTTTATGGGCTGAAAAATCAATAGAATTATCAGCCAGTTCCCTCGAAGTGGAAATAGGGGCATCTCTTGAATTATCCTGTCGTGTTGATGATGGCGGCAAAGGATTTCCCCAATTCAAATGGAGTTCGACATCAGGTTCTGTCACTGAAACAGATGTGGCTGGTGAAGTTGATTTTCATGCTCCTCTACATAGTGGTACAGCTGTCATATCTGTTGATGTTGCCATAAATGGTGAGAATACCACAAAAACAATTGAAGTTGCCATTTTACCTGAAGGTGCTCTTAAGAAAACGGCAGATATACTGATTACCGTAGATACAAATACTTTGGAAAATGTCTGGGTTAATGATTCTTATCCATCTGAATCTTTTAAGGGTCCTTTATCAATAAAAGGTACTTTCAGATATGATCCTGATAGTGAACTGGCTTTTGCCGGAGGGAACTGGCCTCTATACGATATGTTCGATGACGGAACTCATGGAGATAGGGAAGCCAATGACGGTATCTGGTCAATCCTCATGAAGTTTGAAAAAACAGATGCAAAAGTTTATTTTGCTTTAGATGACATAAATACCTATCGGGTTCAGTACGAAAGTGGTTTGGCATGGGCAATTAAAATGGCATGGATAGAACTGGATGACTTCCCCGATGATCATACAGAAGTAGCTTTTATTCCAGATAGAGATAAAATAGTAAGCTGGACTGCTGAAATGGCTGAAGAAGGAGGTATCTATGAAGCGAGATAAGATTATATTATTACTATCGGCCATTGTATTATCCATTATTATTTCAAGTTGTGATTCTGAAAAGGATATGCCTCTTGAACGTTTTGAAGCGAGATACATCTTTTCAGATGGAACCGATAGATATGTTACTCCCCAGCAACCTGAGATCAATGAGCCTGTATCAATTAGAATCCGTGTGAAAAAGAACTCAACTGATACTGTTAAATTAATTACGGATTTCGGCGAGACAGATATGGTTTTCAGTTCAACTGATGGAATTTTTGATTATTATATCGCTGATATCAAAACCGGTTCAGAACCTGTAAAGTACTATTTTCAGGTTGCACAGGATAAAAAATCTGTTTATTACAGTCGACGTGGTATTGAATTGAAACAACCCCGAAGTTCATTCAAATTTACAATTTATCCGGGACATCAAGTTCCAGAATGGATGAAAGGCGCCGTTTTATATCAGATTTTTGTCGATCGTTTTTACAACGGAGATCCAGCAAATGATGTTCTGACAAATGAGTATATGTATGATAATTATCCAGTGGTAAAAGTAGATGACTGGAATGCTGTTCCCGATAGTACAATCAGTTACAAAGAGGGGAGTAACAGAACCAGGGAGTTTTATGGCGGAGATCTCGAAGGTGTTATTCAAAAGCTGGACTATCTTCAGGATCTTGGAGTAGATGGCATCTATTTCAATCCATTGTTTGTTTCTCCATCTAATCATAAATATGATACTCAGGATTTTTCGAATATTGATCCACACATAGGAGTGATTGTGAATGATGGTGGAGAGCTGATTAATCCGGAAGATGATCCCAATTATAGAAATCCCGATACATTTGCCGCATCTGCTATTAATAAATATGCGACTAAATATCTTAAAAGAACGACAGATCCGGAAAATCTGAAAGCTTCTAATGAGAAATTGAAAGAACTCATAGCAGAAGCGAAAAAGAGGGGGATTAAAGTCATACTCGATGGTGTATTCAATCACAGTGGATCATTTAACAAGTGGCTTGATCGAGAACATCTTTACGAAGAAGATGGTGCTTATGAATCAGCAGATTCCCCATATGTTAATTATTATACATTCTCCGATGATTCCTGGCCGGATAATGAGAGCTTTGAAGGGTGGTGGGGATATAGAACGCTTCCGAAACTCAATTTTGAAGGTGATCAGAAACTGGAAGATACCATATTGGATATTATTGCCAAATGGGTTGAATTCGGGGCAGAGGGTTGGAGAATAGATGTGGCAGCCGATCTCGGTTATAGCACTGCTTATAATCATGAATTTTATCAGAAAATGAGAGAGAAAGTTAAAGGTGTTAACCCCGATGCTGTGATCTTGGCAGAAGTCTATGGAGATTCATCCGCATGGTTACAGGGAGGGGAATGGGATACGGTAATGAATTATGATGCTTTTTTTGAACCTATAAGCTTCTATTTAACAGGCCTGGAAAAACATTCTTACGATTATAGGGCAACACACCATAATATTACTGAAAATTTTGAACGTGATCTGAGAGAAAAAATGGCGAAAATGCCCTGGAATTCAATGGAAATAGCTATGAATCAGCTCGATAATCACGATCATTCCCGTTTTCTCAGTCGTACTTCAGGTTTTGTCGATAGGGAGAAGAGTACAACAGATATAATGGATCCTGTGATGGCTGATATCAATCTGAATAAGGGGATACTGAAAGAAGCTGTTGTTTTGCAGATGACAATGCCTGGTGCTCCTACGCTTTATTATGGGAATGAAGCGGGATTAACAGGACTTTCAGATCCCGATAACAGAAGAACTTATCCATGGGGTAACGAGGATCAGGAGTTACTCTCCTTTTATAAAGAGGTCATCTCAATTAGAAAGCAATACTCTTCCCTGAGAGATGGATCACTACTGTCTTTAAAATTTGATCAAGATGGTATTTACAGTTATGGTCGCTGGAATAATGAAAATAAAGTAATTGTAGCTCTCAATAACAACGATAGTGAGCAGACGGTCTCTATCCCTCTATGGTCTATGAACATCAGTGATAGTGAAAAACTGAATCTTATATTCAAAAGTGAAAAAGAGTCACATAATCGATTGGATGAAAAAATATCCGTAAACAATGGGAACCTGATAGTAAAAGTACCGGCATTCGGTAGTATTATTGCTGTTTCTGAAGATGGGGGAACAGCAGGTGACATCTCTGATTTAACCGAAGAACTCAGGCCGGAAATTAAAAAAATAAGCTCGACTTTAAAAGAAGGTGAGCCACTGGTGACAATTGAATTCTCACAAAAGATGTATCTGAGAGACATAAGTGAAGCTTTTTCAATTACACCGGTAATAGAGGGAACTTTTGCCTGGAATGGTCAAAAAGTGGGATTCTTTCCAACAGAAGTAATCGCACCGGGGAAATATACTGTAAGAATCAGTGATTATATGAGATCAACAGAAGGTGATTTGTTTCTGAGAGAAGGAAAGGAAAAAGAAATAACAGTAAAATAAAGAACCCTGCAGCAGAGCTGCGAGGGATCTGAAGGCTCGACGAATGATAAATAGAGAAGCAGCTCAGATTAAGGAGCTGCTTCTTTTTTGTACGATACTATTGACAATAAAAAATGAGTTTGCTATATTCACTTTCGAAGCAGAAAACTGCATATAAACGCGCCTGTGGTATAATGGCTATTACCTCAGCCTTCCAAGCTGATGACGTGGGTTCGATTCCCACCAGGCGCTCTTAAAAAGAAGAATCCATTTCGGATTCTTCTTTTTTTTTAGCCTTGTGGGAATCGATCGGTAATGAGCGCCGAGCAAGGGCGAGGAAAGAAGCGAATGGACGCGGCCTTAGGGAGCCGGAACGTTTCCGGCGGAAGAAGGGATTCCCACCAGGCGCTCTTTGAAAGAAGAATCCATTTCGGATTCTTCTTTTTTTTTAGCCTTGTGGGAATCGATCGGTAATGGTAGAAACGAGACTTGCAGTTTCTACACGAGCGAGATGAGGTTCCTATGACAGGAACCGAACAAAGAACCGAAAGGTTCGACATCTCTACGAATGAAGGCGGCCTTAGGGAGCCGGAACGTTTCCGGCGGAAGAAGGGATTCCCACCAGGCGCTCTTAAAAAGAAGAATCCATTTCGGATTCTTCTTTTTTTTTAGCCTTGTGGGAATCGATCGGTAATGGTAGAAACGAGACTTGCAGTTTCTACACGAGCCAGGCGAGATGAGGTTCCTATGACAGGAACCGAACAAAGAACCGAAAGGTTCGACATCTCCACGAATGAAGGCGGCCCGAAGGGGTTTCCCCCCAGGTTCAGGTTTGGGGAGTATGGTCATATTCCTCTATCCTGAATTACCTGAAGAGTTCTTCAATCGTTATTTCCGGATGACTATATCTGTCTAATTCTTCTGTTTCCATTCCCCTAATTTGAATAGCTTTTTGTGGACAATGATGATAACAGGCTAAACAGTTTATACATTGATTCTGCCACTTAGGAAGAATTATTGATTCTAAAATATTATTAACAGGGCATATCCTTTCACAAGTACCGCAACTGGTACAATTGCCCTTGACGTAAAACTCTTTATCCAGTTCTTTTGCATGTGAAGCTTCAACGGGTTTTTTAAATGCTATATAGGAAAAAAAACTTCCAAGCAAGCCATAGTTTGTTTCAATTTTATGAGTTTTTCTTTCATTAATAATTTTGATTATCTCGTTGACTTTAGTGGTTTCCTGTTCAAAATGTTCAACCGGTTTTTTCCGCTGCATAGACGCTATTTTGGGATGATTACCCGGCATGGAAATAACAAACCCGGCATCCATTTTTTTTTCTTTCTTTACTAGCAGCTTTCCAAATATCTTTAAAGATTTGCCAAATAATCCACCACCATCGGCAATAGTGAAAATGTAAGATATATTTCCGAACTCTGCTCTTTCAATAAATTCATGAATAACTGCAGGAGGTCTGGCAAAGTAAACAGGAAAAATAAAACCTACTAAATCACCTGCAATAACAATCTTCTTTTCAGCATTCATTAATTCAGGTATAGAGATCAATTCATGATTGCCCAGATTTATACCCACATCTTTTGCAATCTTCAAAGAATTCCCGGTTCCGGTAAAATAGTATATTTTTGTTATTTTATTACTCATTTTAACTCCTGCATTTACCTGGTTTATTAGAATTACGCCTTCTTCTCGAATACTGTGTTTATCATATGCTCCCATTTGTGAAATGTCTTACCCCGAAAGGATGAATTTGCTCATTGAATCTATTCATCCTGCGTTTAATCCTTTCGGGGTATGACGGTGTTTACAATGAGATATATGATTTGATTAAGAAATCAGGGAGGATGTATATATGTCCCAACACTATAGTTTTGACAGTCTGATCGATTATCGAATAGAAATAGCCGGTCACTTTGATATGGAATTGCCCGAATGGCTTGATGAAGAAACAGTTACAATTGCTCCAGATTCATCAAATGTGAATATTACCATTCTAATCGGAACTTTTGATCAGGCCCGGTTGATAGGCCTTTTGCGTTGTCTTGTTTATTTAGGATTGCCACTTATTTCGGTAAATAGCGTTGAAGGAGAAATGAAATGAAGAAAGCTCTAGTTATATTTATGAGTATTGTCGGGATGATTATAATCATCTACGGAGGTTTATGGATTTGGGTACTTGTACCGAGCCCTCAATTCGAGCCGTATTCCGGAGAACCTGTTCCTCCCGATTACTGGCCGACAGAAGGTTTCAGAATTTCCATGCCGGAAGAACAGGGTATGGATTCAGAAAAATTATTGGAAATTCCAGGATATTATGCAGGAAAACACAAAAAAAATGCTGAATATTCAATAGATTCCATAACAATTTATCGAAATGGATATCAGGTCGCTGATTTTTATTTTGATCCTCTATTTCCCCGTGATACTCCTCATATTATTAATTCAAATACAAAGAGCATTATTTCGATGCTGATCGGGATTGCAATCGACAAGGATTATATATCTGGTGTAGGAGAGTCATTTGTCGGTTTTTTCCCCGATAAAAAAGAAGCAGTGAAAGATAAAAGAATGATGTCCATTACGATAAAAGATCTTTTGAGCATGCAGACAGGGATACGAAGCAGAGATGGTGCCATGTACCGCTGGGAAGGCAATTTTGATATGCAGCACACAGATGACTGGGTTTCATATATAATGGGCCTGCCCATTGACGCCGATCGGGGAGAACGATTTGATTACAGCAATATGAGTTCCTTTCTTCTCTCGGCGATAATTGAAGAAGCTACAGGTATGGATACATTGGATTTTGCCCGGATAAATCTATTTGAACCACTGGGAATCGATAATGTACGCTGGGAATGGAGCCCTAAAGGATATGCTGTAGGATTTGCCAGAATGTGGCTCAAACCAGAGGATATGGGTAAATTGGGGTTACTCTATCTTCAGCATGGAATATGGGATGGAGAACAGATAATCTCCGAATCCTGGATAATTGATTCAATTACTCCACATGCATACCCTAAAAACTATGTGAAAATCCTCGATGAGTTTGGAGAAGTCGATAAGGAGCTGACGACAATTAATTGGCAAGCCGCTAATATAGTTCGTTCTTTCTCAGATGGTTATGGTTATCAATGGTGGTTGGACAAAGATGGTTCATATTCCGCCGTAGGTGTGGGAGGGCAGCATATTATGGTTGTTCCGAAGGAAAATCTTGTGGTTGTTGTGACCAGTTCATCTAGCGGATTAGGTGTTTTCTTTCCTAGAAAAATCCTAGATAAGTTCATACTGCCATCGATAAAATCGGACCAGATACTTCCCGCTAAGCATGATGTCTACGATAATCTTTTAGCCGAAGCCGGTCCTCCGGAATTGATTAATATTCCGGGGCAGCTTTCAGAGTTGCCTGAAAAAGCTCTAAAAATATCAGGAGTTACTTTTAAGCTTGAAAAAAATAACTTCAATTATTCCGATTTTAAACTCAATTTTGATTCAAATCTCAATTATGCGACATTCAGCTATACAGCAAAAGAAAGCGATAAGGTTCAAATAAAAATCGGATTGGATGGGAGATATCAATATTCCGATACTGAGCTTGGACAATTCGCTGCACGGGGAAGCTGGACAACTCCCAATAAATTTGAAATTGAATATCAGCATATAGGTTATTCCTCTTCTACAAGATTCATTCTGATCTATGAAGGTGAGAATATCACTGTAGAGGAAATCGGAATTGTCGGAACTTATACTTATTCAGGGATAATGAAAGTTCAACATGAAAATAGCTGAAAGAATGATAAATATTCATTCTGAGTTAAATCAGAAGTTTCAAAAAATATAAATATAAAGGATTAGAATTTTATGAATGATAAATACACAAGACCCGTTTCTCCGGTAGAGAGCCTATTTTCGTTATCTCCCTTTTCAGTAGTTGCTATGGTATTTAGAATTAAAGGCCATATTACAAAAATACAGTTAGAGCATGCAATAAACTCCGTTCAAAAGAAACATCTTCTTCTTCAAGTACGAATAACTTCAGATGAAAATAATACAAAAGTATTTACAACTGAAAATGTTGGTTCAATAAAGTTTGAAACTATTTCCATGGAGTCAGAAAATCATTGGATGGACGTTTATCACAAACAATGTGCTATTCCATTTGAATTTGAAAAAAATCCCTGTATCAGATTCATACTTCTTCAATCAGAAAGTAAATGTGACCTGATTATCTTTTCCCATCACATTATATGTGATGGATTATCACTATCCTATCTTGGACGGGATATCCTGGATTCTATTGGAAATCCGAATGGATCAAAACCTGAAATTCTCAATACTACTCATGTGAACAAAGATAATTTACCAGATGGATTGAAACAGAATAGGTTTTTGAATCGAATCTATAGAAAAATCAATAAAAAGTATGCAGATGAAAAAGTATTATTTGATTTTGATGATTATAAAAATCTGCACAAAGCATATTGGGACAAATATACTCACCAGATGGTTCCTGTGGAACTATCGCGGGACGATACTCTTGGCCTTATTGAATCTTGTAAAACTCATAATATAAGTGTAAATACTGCAATTTTAACAGCGATAATGGGAGCCTGGAAACTAACATTGAAGGATGTGAAATTAAATCGTAGGAATTCTGTAGCCGTTAATATCCGCAATTATCTAACTGAAAACCCCGGGCAGGCGATGGGATTCTATGCAGGGGGAATTGAGAACTCATTTGAGTACAACATAAAGAAAGACTTCTGGGAGAATGCATCTGTTTTTCATAAAAAAATTAAATCCCGACTGGATATTAAAAATATATTTAAAAATATATCTAATTGGAGTCATCTTGAACCGGGTATTATGGAATCAATTAATTTTAAACTTCTCGGATCTTTACCAACAGGAAATGGAAGAGATAAATTATTTCACTACTCAGAGAGAAGTGACCTTATCAGTTCAATACTTAAAAGAAATAAAATGGACTCGCTGGACAATATTATTATGGGTACAGCTATTACAAATCTCGGAGCTCTGAAAATTCCGAATAAATACGGAAATCTTGAACTTGACTCAATGATAATGAATCCGGGAGGAGCTTTCCCGCTTGTTATGGTTCAAATGGTTGTTGCAGTTGCTACAGTATCAGGAAGAATGTCAATTTTATTAGAATTTGAAGAGAGCAGACTGTCGAAAGTTCAGGCACAAAACATTAAGGATCAGTTTCTGAAACTGTTGAAAATTGAAATAGATTTTGTAGAAAATACCATTCAGATGTGATCAGAGACCACTCAATCTGAAAAAGAGACCATTTATAAGACTATTGTTTAAATGATATTCAGGTACGTTTATACTGAAGTCTGAATATTATGATAAAACATAGACTTAATCACTAGAGTATAATTAAACAAAGGAGAAAATTATGACAGACTTAAAGCATAGAGAACAGGAATGCAGTGTATTGCGTTGGGGAGGTCTTTCGGGAATATCAGGAGCTGTCCTTGCTATTCTTGTTATGGTTTTTGTAATAATCTTTTTGCCCGCTGAGCCTTCCAAACTGATTGAATGGGTCAGTAGATTTCCTGATATTAAGGTTATTCGTTTCATCGAGAATCTGATGTATTTATCGGCACTTCTCTTTATGGTTCCTCTCTTCCTTGCATTATTTCAAGCTCTTAAAAGAACAAATTTAGCACCTTCTCTTTTCGGGAGTACATTGAGCATTATAGGTTTGGTTTCAATGATAGTATCTTCAACACCTCATACTGCTCATCATAAAATCTCAAATCTCTATGAAACACTTGCTCCCGGGGCTGTAGATCAATCTGCAATGGCAATCCAATGGCAGGCGATTTGGGGTATCACTGATATGATGTTGTATATTGGATTCTTTATTGTTCCAATAGGTTTTGTGTTACTTGGAATAGCTATGTATAATACTCCCACTTTCGGCAAAGGGTTTGGTTCAGTTAGTCTGGTACTTGGATTACTCGGTACAATAGCGGCATTAATACAAATCATTGACCCTTCTTCACCAATAGGCGCAATAAGCTATTTATCAATTATATTATATTGCTTCATTTTTAGTCCAAAACTATATCGAGTATCTAAACAAACATGGCATTTAATTCATAAGGAGAATTAATGCCAGGGAGTAATTGGGAAAATAGTGATACATCAGTACTGCTATTTTCCCATGAAGAAGGTTTATAATTTTATATCAAAGTCCACATTACTTTGCTTGTGATAAAAATTACCCCTTTCTGCAGTAAAACATAAAACTGAATAATCCGGGTCATTAATTCCCTCTGAATAATATCGTTCTGCCCCATCAAACCATACTTTTTGTCTTGATTCTTCATCTTGGCAAACTTCAATGGTCCCAGTGAGCATTAAACCCATAAAATTTTCCGTATCAGCATAATAGATACAGGCTTTAGAATTATTTTTGATTAATGAAACTCTTTTTGAAGATGTATTCGTACTGAACCATATTTTTCTCAATCCTTCATTCTTTAAATTGAGCATAGCTTTAATGTTGGGGTAATCTTTGTTATCAATGGATCCCAAATAAGCTATTTTCGAATTATGAATCAGTTCAATGCTTTTTTCTACTGCATGTTTTGCTTCCATTATAATGCTCCAATTTTTCTATTTATTCTGTTTATTTATTATAGTTGAGATCTGACCAAATCCAACCTGTTAATTTTACCATTTTTTCCAATTACTGTGCTTCACTTTATGTATTGCCCTTTCGGGGTATTACCTTGTTTTCCTCAGAACATATAATATAATCAAATATGTTGATGAAAATTTCTTGATAATAACTTCAAAGGAAGGAGAAACAGTGGCAGCAAATTTATTTGATAAAATATTACAGGAGAGAGAGTCAAGAAATGAGAAGAGGGTAGCCTATATTCGTTTCGCCCTTGGAATGATGTTTATATTGGACGTTCTTGCCCATTTTGACATCCTTATTGTCTGGCCTAAACCGCAAGGGGCAACTTTTATCATTTCCATATTTCTTTTTCTTTATGCTTTGTCTGTGTTGATTCTTGTATCAAGAAATTATTATCTGAAATACCTGAAATATTTTGTCATATTTTTTGATTATATGTACATCGTGTTATCTTTTATGTTCGATCCCACCCTTATAGAAATAAAACCTGCAATAGTATGGCTTGCTTTTACAGCGTCTGTTCTTTTTTATCTGATTAATCTGCTCCGCTATTCCCGGGAGGGAACTATTTTTGCAGGGATTTTATCTATACTTGTCTATTTGGGTATATGTATCTTCTTTCAAATTGCTCCATCAAGTATTGTGAATGTTTTGACCCCTTTGGTTCTGATTATCTATATTGGATATTCAATTACATCATCGAACAAAAAAATGATGGTCGAGGCCAATACAAAGAAAATGATGGAACGGTATCTTCCTCCCCAATTAATTGATGAATTGTACAAACCGAATGTCATACATAAAGCGGGGGGAATCAAACAGGAAGTAACTATCCTTTTTTCAGACATAAGGTCATTTACTTCAATTTCGGAATCTTTAAATGCTGAAGATGTAGTTATTTTTTTGAACAAGTATTTATCGGAAATGACAGATATAATTTTCCAGAATAAAGGTACAATCGATAAATTTATTGGTGATGCCGTAATGACCATTTTTGGTGCACCGATACAGCAGGAAGACGATGCCCTACGGGCAGTTATATCGGCTGTAGAAATGAAAAAGGCAGTGGTTCATTTTAATCAGAATAACAATATTTTAGACATCCCTCTCGAAATTGGAATAGGGATACACACAGGGGAAGTTGTTGCTGGAAATATCGGATCGGAGAAACGACTTGATTATACAGTCATTGGAGACAATGTCAATTTGTCATCGCGCATTGAAGGATTAACCAAATACTATGGGTGTTCAATTCTGATTTCCCAGTATACTTATGAGAAACTGCCTCTAAAGAGCATTGAAGATTCCTTTTGTTTCCGGGAAATAGATAATGTAATGGTAAAAGGAAAGTCAGAAAGTATAAGAATATTTGAAGTTCAGAACTTTGATACAGAACAGGAACGAGTAGAACTGATTAAAAATAAAAAGGCTTTTGAGAAAGGTATGGCTCTATATCGACAAAAAAAATATAAAGAGGCTTTTCCATATTTCAAGTATTTGAATGATGATGGACCTTCGAAAGTGTATATGGATCGATGTCGTCTTTATGTAAAAAATCCTCCAGGTTCTGCCTGGAATGGAACTCATGTTATGGATACAAAATAATAACTCAAAGCTCAATATTTTATATGTTGAGTTTAGAACCGATCAGTGGATTATGGAACATTAAAAGGTAAAATATGGAAGAACTTCTTACTACAAAATTCTTCATTCCAGGAATACAACGGCATCACATTAAACGTCCTGAGTTAATTGAGATATTGAATAACGGGATTCAATGCAAATTGACTTTGGTTTCGGCTCCAGCCGGATTCGGAAAATCCATGCTGTTAAGTGAATGGATTGACAACCTAAACTCCGATGAGTATATATGCGCCTGGATTTCTCTGGAGAAAGCAGAAAACGATTCAGCTTTGTTTTTGGCGTATATCGTAGGTTCTCTAATGAAAAACCGTGGAATTACACATGCTTTCGGGAATAGCATTCTCAATGTAATCAAAACTCCGAATGCTCCTCTCCGGGAAATCATGATAACATTACTTAACGAAATAGCAGAAAGCTCCTTTAAAATTATTGTGGTGATTGATGATTTTCATGAAATCGATTCTCTCCCAGTTCATGAAACACTGACGTTTTTGATAGAACACCAGCCGCCAACACTCCATTTTGCAATACTTACCCGCGATGATCCACCATTGCCATTAGCCCGTCTTCGAGCTCATAATCAACTGAATGAACTCCGAGCTGCTGAATTACGATTTACCACGACTCAAGTGAATAGCTTTTTTCGTGGGATTGAAGGTCTTAATCTCTCCCCTGAAGATATTTCGATACTGGAAGACCGTTCGGAAGGATGGATCGTAGGGATGCAATTGGCAGCAATATCTCTTCGGGGCAGAACGGACATAGTAGATCTGAAGAAATCCTTTACAGGAAACAATCGTTACATTCTGGATTATTTGATCTCGGAAGTTCTTGATGTACAAACTGATAAAATAAGAGATTTTCTTTTGCAAACATCTATCCTCAATCGATTCACAGGAGAATTATGCAATGCTTTGACAGATCAGAGCAATAGTCATGAAATACTGGAACACCTAGTCAAAACAAATCTGTTCATTGTGCCTCTTGATGATCAGGGGCATTGGTATCGCTATCACCATCTCTTTGCAGACCTTCTTCGAATGAAATTTTCAAAGAATCAAAAGACAGAGACAAAAAGGCTTCAGTTAAAAGCAAGTCAATGGTTTGAAGAGAATAACTTTTTCGAAGAAGCCATCGAATATTCTTTGAAGGCTGAAGATTACGAAAGTGGAGTTCAATTACTTGTTCATTATGCAGATGAAATCATGATGATTGGCAGCTATTCAACTATATGGCGCTGGCTGAATGAAATTCCTGAAAATTACATTCTGCCGATACCGGAACTATGTCTCGTTCAGGCATGGAAGTATTTTACTGGAGGTCATGCTATTGTTGCTGAAAAATATCTTTCAGCAATTGAAGATTCTATTACCAGTGGCGATAGTATTGAAAATAAGAACGATATTATAGGCCGTATGAAAGCCATCAGGGCTTTGCTTGAGTCCTTTAAGGGGAATGTAACGGGAATCATCAATAATACCCGTGAAGCATTGGTTCTTCTTTCTCCAGGTGATCTGGTCTGGCGCAGTATCGTTTCGATGGCTTTAGGTGATACGTACGGCATGACTGGAGAATTGCAGAAAGCATTTGAAATAAGATCTAAAGCACTGGAAGAGAGTAAGGCTTCAGGAAATATTTATTTGATTTTGGTCTGCAGTATGAAACTGGCCATAACTTTGAGAATGAAGGGAGAATTGTCAGCTGTAATTGATCTCTGTGGCAAATATTTCAATTTTGCAGAGGATAAAAAGATGCCTCATCTTGTCGTGGTCGGTTGGCTGTTCTCCATATGGGGGGAGGTCCTGGCTGAGACAGGGCAATTGGAGGAAGCGCTTATCAAGGTAATGAGGAGTGTTGAAATAACTGAATCCAGCGAAGATATCCTCATGTTAATCTGGCCCCGTCTCTGTTTATCTAGAATCCTGATTTTAAAAGGCGATTTGAAGGGAGCTGATGGAATTATCAGTGAGGTGGAAGAAATGATGCAGGGACGTAGGACTCCCCCATATATTTCCGGCACAGTTTCTGCGTGGCGCGGTCATCTGCTGCTGAAACTTAATCAAATCAATTCAGCGATTCAATGGTGTGATTTATATCATTTATCTTTAGAAGGTGATCTGACACCATTAAATGAAGCACAATATATCGTTTTCGCCAGAGTCCTTCTGGCTCAGAAAAAATATATTGATTCGATGAACCTTTTGCAGCGGCTTTTTAAGGCGTCGGTGTCAGGAGGACGGGTATCCAAAATGCTGGAAATCCAGATTTTGCAGGCTTTGGCTTTACAAGCTGGAAATCTGGAAGAAGAGTGTTTTACAGTTCTCAAGAGGGTTTTGATTCAAGCCGAGGAAAAGGGATTCTTTCAGTTATTTGTGCAGGAAGGTTTGGAAATGGCTCGTTTATTGTATGATTTTTCTAAAAAGGAAGGTGTTACACCTTATATTAAGCGCCTGCTTTCTGCATTTCAGGGGAAGGAAACTGAGCCTGATGCGTCGAAAGATTCAATTGAATGTAATTCTGTTCTGATTGAGCCATTAAGCGAGAGGGAGATAGATGTTCTCCGTCTTCTTGCCAATGGATTGTCCCGACAGGAGATGGCTGAGAAGCTCTTTGTTTCTCTCCATACGGTTAAGACCCATTTGCGCAATATTTATGCTAAGTTGGGGATTCATAATCGGCTGCAGGCGATAAATATGGCGCGGAGTCTTGGAATATTGGAAACCGGAGATAATAAAAGTGGACTTTACAATTGATTCGCGTTTCTGAGAATCAGGACATATATAAGATTGATTGAACTATTATGTTATACTTGAAAAATGCATAACCTTTTTGTATTCGGCAGTTTTCAGTCTCTTATTTTTGTGACTCTTCTTATGGTAAAAAAGAACAAAAAAAGAGCAGAACTGATATTATTGTGCTGGTTTCTTCTTTTCGCAGTTCACTTGTTATTTCCCGCATTTATTTATTATGATTATCCGAGATTTATTTCCTACAGCGGAATTGATGTCGGATTCTTTGTTCTTCATGCCGTATTTTTGAATCTGTATATCTCTTCATATATCAGAAAAAAGGGTAATTCCCTGATAAAAATTTTATTTATTATTTTTCCCATATCAGGCAGCATCAGTTTCATGCTTCCCTATTTCTTATTGACCCCTGCTGAAAGGTCACAATTCCTGAGGGGAGAAGTTCCTTTTCCCCTATTGATGACAATCGGAGCAATTCTGTTATTTACGACAGCATATTATTATCTGCATTTGTCACATCAGAAAATTAAGAGTTACAGAATAAAACTTCGACGAAAGGTATCCAATGTAGATGGAATTCTTCTCAAGTGGGTAGATGCGCTGATTTTCAGTTTTTACGGATATTTTATACTGGTTCTACTTTTTTTTATTGTGATGATTACCACTCCCGTCAAACCTGCCTTTGCTGATACTATTGTTTATTCCGGTCTGGTTCTGCTACTTTTATGCATAGGTTTTTACGGGATAAAACAAGGCTCGATATTCAGTTCATCCATTGATCTCCCGACTGATTCTGAAGCTCCGGATACTGTCAAAATCCCTGATAGTCTGGATTTCGAATTATGCGAGCAGATTAAGGATTTTGTCGAAATAAAAAAAATATATCTCGATAGTGAAATCCGCATGTCTCAACTGGCCGGTATGTTAGCACTGTCACCGCAACGACTATCTTATATCCTGAACTCAGTATTAAATCAAAATTTTTATGACTTTATAAATTCGTACCGTGTACTGGAGGTCTGTTCCCGAATTGAAGGCGGGCAGGCTGAGAAATTGACTATTCTGGCAATAGCTTTGGATTCTGGATTTAACTCCAAGGCAACATTCAACCGCTTATTCAAAAAACATAAGGGAATGAGCCCTTCAGAATTTAAAAAAAGGTCTCAACTTATCAATTGAGGCGATGCTTTTGATTTCCATCTGTATATTTCTTCTGAGAGGAGTAAATTATGAGTATATTAAAAGTAAATCCAGCAAAAATAATTTATAAAGACAATCTGGTAGACGGCCTTGCCTACACTGCAAAAATGGATAAGTATTATGATCTTCTTGGGAAATTCTATAATGTTTTAATGATGTTATTTCCTACATGGAAACGATGGATCTCATCAGTTCTACCGCATATATGCGGAAACAGGATATTGGAAGTCTCATTCGGTACCGGATATCTGCTCGAGAAATGTTCGACTCAATTTGAATGCCATGGTCTTGATTACAATGAATCTATGGTGAATCGGGCCCAGAAAAGGCTGGATAGAAAAAATCTCAAAGCACAACTGATCCGCGGGAATGTAGAATCTCTGCCATATGACAATGACTATTTTGATTGTGTTATCAATACGATGGCAATGTCCGGATATCCCGATGGAGACAGAGCGCTTGATGAGATCATGAGGGTTTTGAAACCGACGGGTAAATTATTGCTTGTGGACTTTGATTATCCGAAAGACAGAAATATTTTAGGATTTGCAATGGCAGATATAATGGCGCGAAGCGGTGATCGTTTAAAGGATATTGAGAATCTTCTCAAATCCCATAATTTGAATTACTCAAAGAAAACAGTTGGCGGATTCGGTTCGGTCTTTTTCTATATAATTACAAAATAGAAGTCCTGTATCTTCAGATGGAACATTTCTTTTATAAATCATATAATGATATTATGATGAATAATTAGAAAATAACAGGAGTATTTAATGAAGAGATTATCAATTTTAATCATATTGATTTGTAGTGTTACTTTAAGTTTTGCTGTTGAGAGAAAATCAATATATGATGTCGTTGTAGATGATCTCATTACTGATACTCAAATAACACCTGATAATGTAAATGATGATCATTTTGCTCTTGTATGGTGGATTCCCAATGAATTCTGGGAAGCTGTTCTATCTCAGGATGCATCAGTTCCAAATGAAGATACAGAGGCGATGTTAGATGTTTTATCAGGAGTTTCTCTATTGGCAATTGTACAGGCTGATATTTCTCCTTTCGGAGCATTTGATTTTTATTCTAAAGATGAAGTTGAACAAAATCTAATTTCTTTTTTTACGAATGGAATCAATCAGCAGCAGAGACTTTCCCTAATGAAAGAGATAAATCCTGATCTTGAAATTATCATCAATATGCTGAAGCCTGTTCTTGAATCAGCTATGGGTAATTTCGGGAATAATCTGCACTTCTACGTTCTCGATGATTTATCAAGATCAAAACAACGAATTCTAGATCCATATAAGGAAGGTCTTGTTGAGATAAAGCTATTGCAGAGAGATGGGAATCTCATGACTGCAAAATTGGAAATGCCTTTGAATTCTCTTTATATACCACGAAAATGCCCAAACGGAATGGATGCACATATTTCATGGAATTACTGTCCTTGGACTGGTGTTAAATTGTCTGAATAAATCGTCTATTCAGACAATTTATTCAGATTAAGCCTCCAACACTTTATCAACTTTCATCATCTGATTGACAATAAACCGGATAATGTGACTCATAGGACCTTCGAATTGTTTCTTTACTTTTTTTAACTGAACGGGAATTGCAATATTCTGCGGACAGTGTTTTACGCATTTTCCACAATCTATACAAAGGCTTGCCAGGGAGGATGTCCTTTCACTTCTCTTTCCCAATTGCAATAGATACATACCCCATGGGGTCAACTTATCGCGAAACATATGGCGTGCATTATAGAAGGAAAAGGCCCGTGGTATATCGACACCGGCTGGGCAGGGGATACAGTACTGGCAGCCTGTACAACCTACTTTCTGCAATTGAAGATATTGGCTTCCAGCTTCAGTGAGTATTTTTTTTTCGGTCTCTGCAAGTGAACCGGGCAGGGCAGAAATCGCAGTGTTTAAATTTTCTACAACCTGATCTTCGTGATTCATCCCTGAAAGTATTGTTGTCACTTCCCGATGGTTCCATATCCACCTTAAAGCCCATTCGGCATTGCTCCAGTTATTATCATGATCATTATACATTTTCTGAATCTGATCGGGCAGTTTTCCTGCAAGAGCTCCTCCCCGCAGTGGTTCCATGATTATAATACCCAATCCCTTTGATGCGGCGTATTCCAATCCTTCACGGCCAGCCTGGTTGTATTCATCGAGTAGGTTGTATTGGATCTGACAGAATTTCCAGTTATTCTCATCACATATAGTTTTAAAATCTTCACGTGGGCCATGAAAGGAAAACCCTATATTAATGATTTTACCCGAATCGACGGCATCACCGAGGAAATCAATAACACCAATTTCTTTCATTTTCTGCCACATTGCTCCGTCGAGAGAGTGCAGCAAATAATAATCTATGTAATCTGTTTTCAATGATTTTAACTGACTATTGAGAATCTTATCCATTTCTTCTCTGGAATTGCACAACCAGGTAGGTAATTTCGTTGCGATTTTTACCTTATGCCGCAGCCCTTCCTTAGAGAGGACATCCCCGAGAAAAGCTTCACTTTTTCCACTGTGATAGGGCCAGGCGGTATCAAAATAATTTATACCCTTGTCTATTGCCAAACGAATTTGCTGTTCTGCTTTTGCCTCATCTATGCGGCCGTTTTTTGTAGGGAAACGCATACATCCGTATCCCAGAGTAGATAATTTATCACCAGTGCTTTCCATTGTTCTATATTGCATAATTTCTCCTTCAGTTAATGACTGACTAAACAGTCAAGATGGAAATAAAAAAAATCAACCGGATCAAGTCCGGACACTATCCCATAACATATTAAAAGCGCTATTCATATACGCCTCATCTGATAACTTCTCGGGATTTTTATGAAGTACTTCAATTGATGAATTAATGATTCCCATAAGAATTCCCATTAGCAGTTCCATTGGCACCTGTTTGATGATATTTTCATTCATCCCTTTCTCCAGATAGGAGATAAAAGGGGAAAATTGTAATCTTCCTTCTTCTCTGGTTTCATTCTGAATAAAAGGGGAGTTACTGTACTGTTGAAAAAAGTTATATTGCTCATGATTATCTATGGCCCAGGAAATACTGTTCTGCCAGATTTTGAATAGCTGATCTTTCGTTCCCAGTTCAGGATTTAAACCTGCCTGAATAGCCTGAACTAGAGATATCTTACAGGTGAGGTAGAGTTGATTAATCAATGTTTCTTTTGATTTGAATAAATTGAAAAGTGTTCCATTGGCCACACCTGCTTCTTTTGCAATCAGGCTAGTAGGAGTATTGTGAAATCCCCTGGTTGTAAACAGTCGGAATGCACTTTCAAGTATAAGTTCTCTCTTGTCACTCATAACTACATCATAGGGTGAATTGACTAGTCAGTCAAGCTTTGTATAAGAACATTTTCATGTTCTTATGTTTTTATGAAAAGAGATTGTTCATTTTTTGGACATCATCCTTATGGAGTTCAACACCGGAAGCTGCTGCATTATCTTCAATCTGTCTGATCGTTGTGGCACCGGTAATGACACTGCTGATTCCCTGATTACTCAGTAACCATGCTAATGATAACTGTCCGATTGAGAAGTTGTATTTGTCAGCTATATCGCGGAGAGAATCAACTTTATCTAATAATTCAATATCATTTATCTGATCTTTCATCCACATATTCTGTTTCTCATTAGCTCCACGGCTGTTTGCCGGGATATTTCTACCGGAATACTTTCCAGTCAGAATTCCCTGAGCAAGAGGTGAGAAATTGGCAGTACCCATTCCCAGTTCAACGCACTTGGGAAGAATCTCTTTTTCTATATTTCTGGACAATAGATTGTAAAGAGGTTGATTGACCACTGGAACATGCCAGTTCCTTTTCACACATATTATATAAGCCTCTTCAATCTGATCGGCAGTCCATTCACTGGTACCCCAATAGAGGATTTTTCCCTGACGGATTAAATCATCGATTGCTTCCAGAGTTTCCACAAGGGGAGTTTCTTTATCGTATCGGTGGCAGTAGAATAGATCGACATATTTCAGTTTAAGTCTATCTAGGCTGGCATGGACAGAATCTGTTACATGCTTTCTCGAAAGTCCTTTATCTGTTTCGTATTCAGACATCGGCCAATAGGCTTTTGTTGCTACTACATACTGACTTCTGTTTCTTTGCGGTAGGATCTCACCGAGCAATTGTTCCGCTTTGCCCCTTTCATAGGCATCAGCAGAATCAAAATAGTTAATTCCCAATTCTATTGCCCTATTGATAATTTGTCTGGCATTGTCCAGTTCCACCTGATTGGCAAAAGTAAGCCATGATCCATAAGCGATTTCACTCACTTTCAATCCACTGTTACCAAGTCTTCTATATTTCATAATATTACCTCATTTCTATTTTCTATAAAGATAAGAAATAATCTTCCTGAGAACTAATAAATCTTTTATTATTGAAAAACTATTTAAATATTAAATCACTTTTTTTTATGATGACAAATTGGATTCTTTGTTTTATTATGCTCACCTACGATAAATTTTAAGGAGCAAAAATTGAAAAATAAATTTATAATTATTGCAGTTGTATTAATCCTGGTATCTTCTTTACCGCTTGCTGCGGAAAGACATGGAGATACAGAGCAAAAATCAAAAATCGGACTCGATTTCGGAGGATTTGTAACGACTGGTTGGTTTCCACAAGAACCGGCGTCCCTTTTATTTCTCTTAAGAGGTGGATCATCAGTAACCGTGCGTTATAGAATCAATGATACATTCAGCTTTGGGATAGAAGCCGGAATTTCTGCATTTTATTACGATACGGGATCGTCTATGATGTTCCTTGATGCACCGGTACGTGCTGTTTTCAGAATAGGTGGTGGAAAAACTTTTCTAGAACCTCATGCGGGATATTACTTTACTATATTAGGCAGCGACCTTGATGGTTTCAGTTTCGGTGCAAAAGCATCACTCAGCAATTTATATGTAGATTTTTCATATATACTGGGAAGTGATTATTCATATCCCCGATTTGGTCTTGGATATCAGTTAAACAACATTTTCTAAATATAAAACGCCCTGAAAGACTTTCTATTCAGGGCAGATATCTTCATTTTCTTGTATATCCGAATTCACTCATACCATAACCCTTAACACCATTAATCGAGAGTGAACAGTAAGCTTCATTTACTTCAAAGCTGTTGTTCTGCATCATCCAGGGATGCTCTGTTTCGTTTTCCCTTATCACTTCAGCCTTGAGATCAGGACCACCTTTTGGCCTGAATGTCACATTGAATTCAGAAGGCGCTTTTCCATCACCTCCCAGTTTATGCATATCCGATGAAGCAATTATGGGGAGAATCAGATCCGGTCCGGCAACCCAGCCTGATACGAGATGATTAAAGCTGATATAATTTACAGTAGTGAAGCAGGCATGAGTAAACTCTCCGTCTTTAATTTTTACTGGTTTTTCCATTGCAAAGAGGTTCCAGATGTAACGGCGGATCATGGTCCAGTCCCGTTTCCCCCATGAATGATCCCTAAAGGCTTTTAGAGTAAGATTGTGTACAACACCATCCATCTCTACTGTCCCCGAGATTATTCCTCCCTGTTCAATCCTTTCGGCTTTTTCGCTTTTCAGTGTTTTAAAATATTCCCGGCTCCAGGGCATTTCCGCGAGAGCCAGTGCGTATGTTTTCCTATCAGCATGAACATTGAAACTGTACATTTTTGTTGTTGGTTTGTAATTCAGGTTAACAACACACTTCTTTATGCCATTATCAAGGGGGCCATTGTAAGTGATGTTCCAGCAACCCTTATCCAGAGGAGTGTAACAGAGCTTGGCAGCTTCGATTTTCTCCGGATGTACATTCTCTACGATAACCGTTGGGCTTGTGTACTTTTTTTTATTTAATCTCATCCATAACCAGGAGTCGCAAATGGTACCATCACTTCGGAATCCCAACCTGGTCATAAAAAGGTTCCCCTTGTCATCAGAACCCTGAAAAACAAATGAATCGTTATAGAATTCATTTTCATCACCGACTACCAGCCCTGAAGCGGGAGATACTCGTGAGTTGACAAGATCCATATTTATATCTTTAATTGTTCCGATTTCACTTTTTTTCAGCATCAGTGAAGCCAGTGTGTTCTTAATAATTCCACCACCATGTGGATAGAGAGTTTCAGCCATTTATTTATCCTCGCTTATAATTTCTACAGTTCCGGAAGTTCCATTCACGCGAACAATATCGCCGGTTTTCAAAATTTTTGTGGCATTCTGGACACAGGAAACCAGTGGAACACCATATTCTCTTGCAACAACCGCTCCATGAGATAAGGGACTTCCCAGTTCTGTTATAAGGCCACCTGTGATGCTATAATAGGGGGACCAGCCGATATCGGTGAACGTCGAAACCATAATTTCTCCCCGTTGCAGCTCATCGGCATCAGATCTTGTTCGAACAATCCTGACAATGCCCGTATAAACGCCCTTGCTAACTGGTATTCCTTTTAAGGTGCTTCCATATGTTGATGTTAAATCAGAATCTTCGTGAATAACAGGTAAGGGGCGCCCATATGAAATCCTTGGAAAATGGATAAGGTCATTTTCCTCAAACTGCTTTTTTCTCTTTTCTGCAAGACTCTGATACTCTGTTATTTTTTCATTCTTATTGTATGCTGAGAGTAGGGATCCTATTTCATTACAAGTGAGAAAATAAATCATATCCCTATGGGGAAGCAAACCCATATTTACAAGATTGACGGCCAACTGACGCCAGCCCGCTTTATACTTGTTTTGAAATTTTACGAGCAGGCTCTTGGATCGCTCCCGTTTCCTGACTCCATTTCGGGCATTTCTGGCAGCTTTAGGAAAATCTTTTTCATTGGGAATCACTCTATTTTCAGATTGGATATTTCCTTCGGAGCAACTTCTTACAATTCCAGATAAATTGGTCAGGATCAGTTCCGGTGAGACCCTCCATTCTGTTTCCCTCATTTCCAGTTCTTTTATTGAACGATGTCCGTGATCATCTATAAAACCAGTCCACAGATCAGCAATCTTTTTTTTTGACATTATCCATTGAAGCTGTTCATCGCTATTCATTTTAGTGAAGGAGTCCACATCACATAAGGTTAAAATCGCTTCAGCCATTGTATTAAGAGCTTTCGGTATTAAAGCGCTCTCTATATCCGGAATATCAGTCATGTATTGGAGTATCAGGTTTTTGTCTTTGACCGATTTTTCCAGAAGTATATTCATCAGTGCAGAATGGCCGCTTATGCAGTAATGCAGATAATAAACATGATTCAATAATTCCTGCTCTCCAGTCAGCCTGTTATATAACTCAATAGAGCCTTTAGCCTCCGAAAGCAGTGGAATCTGAAATTCAGAAACAATTTCTGCCATTTCCTTTAATCTTATATCGGGATTCAATAAAACATTCATATATCTGAATAAGTTAAATGATCGTCTGAATATGTTTGTTTTTCTTAATAACCGCCCTCGATTTTCTACAATGGTTCCACAAATTGAAAGATCCATCTGATCTTCTGAAGCTCCCATTACATAACGGGGCATAATCCATATATTGTTCATCATAAAAAATAGATGGTTATCATAATAATGGATAAAAAAATCTGTTTCTCCTCCATCGAGAGGAACACCTACCTGTTTGTACATTTCCTGCATCCCTACATCAAGGGCTATTCCTGCTGTGGAGTATGTCAGAGGCGTTGTCGATCCCGGAAATACTTCTCCTATATTTCCTGTAGTGATCACCCACCGGTCATTTCGTATAATACTGTTTAATTGTTCTCTATCGAGAGTAGTTACAGGCCTGGACTGAAGCCACCATAATTTCCCTTTTTCATCGACAGCCCATTCGAGATCAAGGGGATAACCGGCTTTCCTTTCAGCGAGTTCTGCACCCGTTTCCAGCTCTTTCAAGATCTTTTCAGACAAAATCGATTTGCCGGAACATTCAATCCCAAAACCATTTCTATCGATTTTGTAGCTGCTTGTCAGGGCTGTGCCATCAACTACCTTTTCACCTGGTCCATCAGTTGCTTCGATCACATAATGGCCTCTGCTTCCTGTCACGGGATTCATTGTGAAAAGGACTCCAGCCCATTTAGGACTTATCATTTCCTGGATTACCAGAGGTATCGATATAGGAATATTGTCACTTTGTGAGCTTTTATTTTTCTGATAAGTTTTAACTCTTTCTGAGTTTCCACTGTTTCTGCATATTTCCACAGCTTTTATCAGTTCTTCAGGATTCTCTATATTGAGCTTTGTTTCGTATTGACCAGCTGCAGAAAACCCTACCTGATCTTCATTTACAGAACTGGATCTGACAGCGAGTTTTACATCTTCAAATTCTGCTAAAATAGATTCAGCATCGTCCATTGAACCTAGTTCCTGATGCAGGACAAGACTCTTCGGTACCGCTAAACCAAGGTCCATTAAAAATTTTAATCCCTGGGCTTTGCCTCCTCCCTGTCCATGAGGAATTTCTTTAAGCGTGTGGAATAGAGGGGATTTTTTATCTGTCTTGTACACTTATTTAAGCTCCTGTAGATATTATCTTATCGTCCTGTTTTTGAGATTCTTTCAAATAATGATTTCTTTTTTTCTATGCGATAGAGGTCGTGCTGGCCCTTTCTGATCAGTTCAAGAAGGTTCTCCATCTCTTCTTCATTGTGAAAATACTGAAGACGCTCTACAAGAGTTTTTAAGTTATTTCTGACGGGAGCTGTTGCAAGCTCCTGGTATTTTCCCTGAAAAACGTAGAGGTTTCCCGTTGTATTATGTCCGGCTGATGATAAATGGTTGATAATAAGCTTTAATTCTCTATCGTTAATTTCATTTCTATAGAGATTGAAGTATTTCTTATTATTGTCAGTAACCAGTAGAAATCCTTTTTGTAAGGCTATTCTTGACTTGTCTATCTCCACTTTTTCATCTTCTCGGATTTTTATGGAGTATTGGGGAAACTGATTATTAATTTGATCCATATATTTACGGAATAAACTGCCGTGTGGGCGGATACCTTTTCTAAAATTTCCTTCAATTGCCATCTGGACATGTATCATTTCATGAATCAGTGTTTCTATATATTCCATGTCTGTACAGAGAAAAAACTTGCTGATAGATATGTGAAAGGAAATAGCTTTGTTATGACTCTGTGTTATTTTTGTTTTGCCCAGGCACTTTTTGGAATGATTCCATTTAATTGTGATACCGTCGGGTAAGCGGTTTTGAAATATCAATTCGTTTAATTTGTCGTATTCTGCAGTTAAGTCAAGTTGCGCCATTAAGAAATAATTTATACTATTTTTAAATTGTAAAAAAGGGAGATTTCTCCCCCTTGTAATTAATTATGAACATTTACATTCCGTTGTAACCCACTCAAATTCATATCCCAGGCTACTGGCAATGGTTTTAGAACCCACATTTTCACTGCTGGTTCTGTAGAAGGGAAGTACATCATTGTTGATGCAGGCTTCTGTAGCAGCAGCAACGGCAGCTCTCCCAAGCCCTTTTTTCCTATGGTCCTTATGGATCAGTATACCCACATCGCCCATTTCTTTTCCCCATCTTCTGTATCCGGCATAACCGACAGGTTTATCTCTAAAATATACGAGTCGAATTTCCTCATCGGGATCTTCCAGATCTATCAGTGCATCATCAATATCTTCCTCAGTACAGGAATCCAGAAATTTCTGGAGTGTTGGATGATCGGAAGGATCAACTTTTCTCAGCTCATATCCATCAGGTAAATTCAAGAGCTTAATCTTGTCCTCATAATAGAGAAAGTGGGGATAATTCTCTTCAATTTCAAAACCTGGAAGACTTTCCTCCAGTTCTGATAATGAGAGAATCTTACTTCCCTGTTCACTTATTTCTGTAAGAGTAGAGATCAGTTCTTTACCTGTAGTGATGAAGTTATGACGGAACAGTCTTGTGACATAGAGAGTATTCTTTCCATCTAAAGATTCTCTGTGTTTGAAAGTTGTCCCTTCTTTAAAAAATGTTTCTCTACTGCAGCCGTAAAACTTTCCGCGATCTTCGAGTATAATTTCTTTGATTGTGTTTTTTTTCATAAAAATCCCCAGTTTAGTTTTTTCTGAAGATTCAATTCATTAAAAGCTATTCAAAGCCTTTCAGAATTGAATTCTTCAAGGCTATCCGCGGCTATTTAAGGGTCACCCCTTCTCTTCAGCCCGATTGAATAGAGTGAATATAATTTAAAACGGTTTTTAAAATTTTTCAATTGAATTCTGCAATTTTAGATATAATAATTCTTCTTTATGGCTGAACCATTTAAAAACGTATTCAATAGGGAATTTGTTGATTCTTTATCCCGTGAGCTTTCTATCGTATATCCATCTTTTAATTCTCACGAGTTTATCATCTCAGTCCTCTCAGAAGACTGGGAAGAGCGGGAATTGAAAGACAGAATGAATCATATTTCTCAACTACTGGGCAGGTATCTGCCAACTGATTTTGAAGAAGCTATCAAAATACTAAAATCTGTTTCTGTTCACTTCAATGGATTGGCTCATATGATCTTTCCCGCTTTTGTTGAAATTTACGGCATGGATCAATTCGAAATATCCGTTGATGCCCTTGAAAATTTTACCTGTCTATCGAGTTCTGAATTTTCAGTAAGGCCTTTTATAGTCAAATATCCCGATAAAATGATGTCACAGATGTATCATTGGGCTGAATCGGATAACCATCATATCAGACGGTTGGCATCTGAAGGGTGTCGTCCCAGATTGCCATGGGCTATGGCTTTGCCAGCCTTTAAAAAAGATCCTTCACCAATTCTTCCCATATTGGAAAAACTCAAAAATGATGAAAGTGAATATGTAAGGAGAAGTGTGGCAAACAATCTGAATGACATAGCAAAGGATCATAAGGAACTGGTAAAGGCCATAGCACAGGAATGGATCGGAAAAAGCAAGAATACAGACAAGCTTATCAAGCATGGCTGCAGAACTTTATTAAAACAAGGCGATAGTGAGATGCTCTCTCTCTTCGGATTTACAAATCCCGATCATATAAAACTAAAGGATCTGGAAGTACAGAAATCGGTTCAGATGGAAGAATCTCTGACTTTTTCCTTTGTCCTTGTTACAGAAGAGGCAAAGCTTGGTAAAGTACGACTGGAATATGCAGTCGGTTTTATGAAAAAGAACGGAAAACGGCAAATAAAGTCTTTAAAATATCAGAAGCAGAAATACATAGCTTATCAAAAACCGTAACCAGAAAACATTCATTTAGAAGAATCACTACCAGGAAGTATTATGCCGGCAAACACAGCATATCAA
>Ga0209692_10001453_pt1 | contig 32222 bp, 43 predicted proteins | sample tdDd472_FD_187129 | JGI IMG/M metagenome (GOLD analysis project Ga0209692, IMG submission 187129) | Marine sediment microbial communities from the Atlantic coast under amendment with organic carbon and nitrate - tdDd47.2 (SPAdes)... | ecosystem: Environmental > Aquatic > Marine > Coastal >...
GCCCGTTCGCGTAGCGAACATAGGGCGGCGGCACGGGTGAATTTTGATTGGAAGGACGTCCAGGACGCAGCAATCAGAAGAGGGTCTACCCTTGTATTGAAAATGCGCCCCATTTTCAATATGTTACTACCACCCGTCAGGGTGGTTCGATTTTTTTTTAGATATAAAAAAAACGGCATATTCTATATTTTATCCTATATTTGAAAGTATTCTACACCTATACTATTCATAATAGGTATAAAATATTCGTTATTAAAGAATTTACTCGAGTAAATTTTACATAAACGATAATCAATGATTAAATTTGATCACTGATAAATTTCAAATTAGGGATGATTAGACGCATGGAACAGGAACTCCACGAAACCTTACTCAAGGCATTATCATTAACAGAAATTTGGTTTCCGTGGGTTTTGTCGGCGTACATTTTCATTCTTATACTGGCGGGATCAAGCCCCATTAGGATGACAAAAGAGGCAAAGCTGGCGGAGATTGTGACGATTAAATTGCGCCAAGCTATTTACTTACTTATCCCTTTTTTGTCACTGTTGACCTACGCTTTTCTTGCTGCAATAAGTTACAAAACCTATGGCGATTTCTTTTTTATCCGCACGTTAAACTCGATAATACTAGACAGTTTAACGTCTGTTTGGGCGTTGATTCCGATAGCGATTCTAGCCCCAATAGTTCTAAAATTTATATATCATCGCCACTGGGTCACCGCAAAAAGCAACTTGCTTCGGCGATTCCGTGTTAGTCAATCGGCTGATCAATTGAGTGATGTTCGGGTCGAACAGGGCAAAATGAAACCTAAAAATTTCGACCCGCGGACCTATTATATCGACGACGCCATCTTTGTTGGCCTTGATGAAAATAACAAACCAGCGTACATCGAACTCAACAATTTCCTGAAAACCAACATCAAACTAATCGGGCCGACTCAGGTCGGGAAGGGCGTCAGTCAGGGAGTTTTATTAGACCAGGCGATTAAAAAAGGGTTAGGCGCATGGTTTATTGACCTCAAGCCCGACGATTTTATTTACGACATCATGAAACAGGCGTGCCAAGACGCAGGCAGACCAGACCCTATTGTTGTTGACCTCAACGGGGTTGGAACAGGGAATTATGCGCCGTTCAGTGCAGGGACGAAGCGCGAAAGATATGCTCGCCTATATTACGCTTTCGGCCTGGATGACAATGACACTGACGCTGATTTTTATAAAATCAATGAGCGTAAAGCCTTGAACGCTATAGCGAACCATTGGGATGGATCTCTAATGGGACTACAAAAGTCGTTACATCCAAAAGCTGACAGCATGGAGAAACTCGACAAGCTGAATAACTCATGGATCTACGACAACAGCGAACGAACCAGAGGCTACTTAGCTGAATGGCTAACAATGCGCGCACTCAATCCAGCAAAAGGGCGGGGGTTGGATATCAAGCGTAGCTTGGATGCCGGTCAGGTCGTATATATTCGCGGCTCAATGACAGATCCAGTTGTGCAAAAAGCCACCACTGTTTTGCTGATGGAGATTATTCAGACCGCGCTTGCCCACGGCCCGTTTGAAAAGCACAGCTATATAGCAGTAGATGAGATTCGATTCTTAATTAACGACATGCTACCGAAAGGACTCGCGACCGTTCTATCGAAAAACCTCAATATGAGTGTTGCGTACCAAACCATCATGGATCTGAAAGCCCTGGATAACAAAAACCTGAATGCCGACGCAATCAAGCAACAAATCGAGGTTAACACACAAATAACCATGTGCCACCGAGCGCAGGATTTTGAAACAGCGGAGTGGGGGGCCAATCTCTCGGGAACGATATTGAAATCTGTGTCGAGACTAGAAGGCGTCACTGTTAACAAAATGGGTGGTGAAGAATGGGATGAACAGAGAACACTAAACCAAATTGAAGAGAATATGCTGACGACCAACACAATGCTACAACTTCCTGAGCGAGTCAGCGCGTTCTTCAAGCCCAACGAAATAGCTAAAATTATTTATTCGTGCTGGATACCTGTCGCCAACCCGAAAGGTATCCCTTTGCGGCCACCAGAATCACCAAAGGTAAAAAAACCCAAAAAACAGAAACCATCGCCAGAGGAGTCAGTTGATGAAAAAGTCAAAGATTTACTAAACGAAATCATCCCAGAAAAGGTCGAAACAACCCCAAAAACTGCGCTTGACCACCTGCCAGAAGAAGATTGAGCACCCGGAGGTGCTCATCTATTAGGCTGAAATTAGCCACAAAAAGAAGCTAGCTCCCTCATAAAGCGGCAACAACCGCCACCCCAGTGTAAAGAACGCTTAAAAAAAAAGGAACTCCGAAGAGTTCCTTTCCTGTGGCTATAAAGCCAGGCATTAGTGTGATTTTCGAGACTTACGAGATTTATAAGAGTTTGTGTGTGTGTAAATACACAACCCCCCACCAAGAAACATCAGCGCTAAAAGTAAAGCACCAAGTACATTAGCGTCCATCCGTATCACCTCCAATTTTCAAACCAACTGCCCAAATGACAAAGCCTACCAGAGTAACACCGAAGCCATTCAAAAATGATATTTTATCATCCAAGAATAAAGCCCCAAGAATACCAGCAAGGAAAATCGCAATACCAACTTTGCGGAAATCATCTGCAAGATCCTTAATAATTACTCTAGCAAACCACTGATTGAGTTTCGCCATTATTTTCTCCTTCCAAAAAAAGGAGACTCTTGCCTAACGGCAAGAATCTCACCGTTAGACATGGCATAAAAGGCATAAGCCTGACTTGAGTATAGGCTACTCAAAAAAAAATGGAACTCCGAAGAGTTCCATTTGTGTGGCTACAAAGCCTGGATTTTGCGATCGAGCGCAGAAATCAAGTGCGTAACGGGTTCATGTGTGGGAGCAATAACAACCACAGTATGTCCGTTGCGATGCGCTAAAAAACAAGGTTTATCACCTAACTCTGTACGCCATAAATCCAAGTTACCAATGTAGGTAGCTGAATCCGGGCTATAAATACCAAAAGCGACCATTAATGTAACCAATGGATATTCTTGGTCCTGCTCAGAATTAAAATGATGCAAGTTGTCTTTAACTAACATTGATCTATTCATTTGTTGACTCCAAAAGAGACAACATTCCCACCAAGGCGGAAACATTGCCTGGTGGGTAAACTGTGTCTGATCAGCACAGCATAGAACGACTAATGACGTCGAAATAACATTCTGGACGAACGCGCCAAAGAAATCAAACGACTAAACCTCCGCCAAAGACCAGCCGGCCCAGCGGCTAAGAGCCAGGTATTCGTCATCCGAAAGAATAGCCGCATCCCAACTGTTAATTGTTGCAACTAGCAGAACATGATTAAACGCCTCAGCCCTGTTGTTCTCTGGCAACCCAGAATTGTTAAAAACGGCGATTAGCGAGGACTCAACGGCCAGCTCCGGCCCTGAATAATTAGTCAATGCCACCATATGTTTAGCTAATTTTGACACCAGTAATGGCTCTTTCGTTTGATGGCTCTCCAACCAAGAGAAGAGGGCGCGAATATCTGCCGAGCGCTTGCGCTTTTCTGCTTTTAAATCTCGGGTTGATAAATAGGTGTTATACAGCCGGGAACCTTCTACCGGGTTGTCTGTGATGATCCCAGGTTTAGAAGAATCGTAATCCAGCGCCTGCCAGATAACACCCAAATCGGTATAGTCTTCTGGTCTTACCCTCGGTTGGATGTTGATTATTTTTTCGGTCACGGCACCACCTCACCACACTTGAGAACACCGTCATTATTTGCCAAGCAAGGGGAGGGGTAAAGTGTTATATCGGTCGCTACAGGGATGCTTTTTCCAGTGCTTTTCGTTTTTTATGAAAAACAGCAATGTGCGCTGAATTCTGCTCAATTAACACACGCATTTCTTTAGCAAGTGCAAACTGGTCCTTTTTATGTTGATCATACGTTGTCGCCCCAAGCTGTCGAAGCTGCTCAAGAACTCGACTACAAGCGTCATATTGGGAATATACGTTAAAAAACTGATAGGTCAGCGAGCAACAGTACCGGGAAGGGATTGGGCGTTCTTTTTCAAACGAGCGCGGCTCCTCGCCAAAAACAGGCATTGCCGCCCGGTATTCAGAAAGCGCAGCCTTCAACTCCGTTAGTTTAGCAACATAATGTTGCTGCGCGGACTGGAGATCTTTCTCGACGTTCAAACTGATCGCTCGCGCTAATTTACCGACTACCGGGTCAGAGCTGTTAAAATTCCTGGAAAGAGAGGAAAGGTAAACTATGAACTCTGAGCCTCTTTTAATTTTTGATTTAGAGTTTTGCGGCTTATCCCACGATCTCCGAGAGTATTCCGATGAAATTTTAAGTGTAGCGTGAATCCGACTGGATTTATCCATATCCATTTCCAAAACTGCCTCCTTTAGTTTTGCAACAACTCCGACAACAACGAGCCAAACTCTGTAGGCGAAACAAGACTGTCTCCATACCCCATTTTCTCTAGCAAACGACTCGCTTGTTCAGCCGACAACCTGGCAACATACATCTGTGGCTTTTTATCAGCCTTGTTCTGACCGCTAACGGGTTTATCGTTTTTTTGGACAGACTGTAGAGCGTCTTGAGGATCTTCGCCGCCCATGATGCTTTTAATGACGACAGTTTTATCATCAGGTTCCAGCGCATCAATTAACTGGAGCGTCTCAATATTTCTGACAACCCGGTTTTCAGCGAGCTTCTGTACACTTTCTGACATTTTCATCACAGAAGTGTACTTAGACACCCACGCCGCAGATTTTCCTAGTCGTGCAGCCAAATCCTTCCCTTTAAGCCCTCCATCAATGCGCTTTTTCAGCGCACTAGCCAACTCCCACAACGACAAGTTTTCGCGCAAGATATTTTCTGTTAGCTGATCCAGGCTCATTACGTCAGTGCTGATATTCCTGCGAATCACGCAAGGAACCTCTGTTAAACCAGCCAGATTTGCCGCACGCCATCGGCGTTCACCACTGATAATCCTATACCGGCCCGCACCGATTTCCGTAACCTCAATAGCGCGGCGAACACCGTAAACACCGTCCTCTGTCTCATGCGCCATCGAAGCCGCCAGCTCACTAATTTTCTTCCGGGCCTCTTCGCTATCAAAATCCTTTCTATCCTGTTCTTCATCAGGCTCCAATGCGCTTACCGGAAGACCAATGTACTCATCCGCTTCCAGCGCACCAAGAAGAGCATCAAAACTTTTTGTCGCTTTACCAGCCATAATCAACCCAACAACCGTAAAATTCGCTCACTGTACCCAGCCACCTCATCAACCGCCTTGCGACTAGAATCGTCCGTAACCTCCAGCATTTTTCCATCTGAAAAAGACCGAGCAATACAGGCACGCTTTCCTACCACACCCAACACTTTATCCGGCGACTTTGACAGCAAGCCGGTATAAATTTCTTTCTCGTCTGGCCGCACAGGGAACCCATCTGCAACGCCGTTCACCTGGTTAGCAACAACACCAGCAAACAGCAATGTCGAATTAAATCGCTTACGAACCTGTACAATCAGCGCATTTAGCTGAAGAAGAGCTTGTGCAGAATAATTATTTAACTCTGTCGGGCAAAACACCAAATCAGCCGCAGTTAAAGCAGCCGTGACACGACTACCAAGGTTTCCAGGTGTATCCAGCAGAATCAGATCGTATTCAGAAAATTGAGATTTCAGTTCATCGGAGAGTTGGAAGTACAGATCAAGATCAGACGACCTATCCATCGCCAACAATTCATTTGTGGCTGGGATTAAATCAAGATTTTCTGAAATATGGACTGGCTGAACAGCTTCCCCGTTCATTAAATCAAACGTATTTTGCCTTTGGATTGATTCATCTAAATCCATGAGAGAGCCTGTTAAATTTGCCTGATTATCCAAATCTGCCAATAAAACTCGCTTCCCTGCGTTGACGCAATACAGCGCCAACCCCAGTAGTAATGTCGTTTTCCCAACACCACCTTTACCATTTACAGACGCTATAACCTTCATCAGCAACTCACAAACCTGGAGTGTGGCGATAGAAAATCACAGCCATTGCGAAACGGAAAAAAAACCGAACTACCGCCAGCGAAAATTTTGCCACCACAACAATTAATTTGTATACGGTTTTCACGAGCCAAAGCACGACCGCCAAAAACCACCCTTTCTTAACCGAATTTTCCTTTTCCATACCAAACTCCATTCAAACAAACGACACCACACAAATCACAATGTGAATGCCCAATAAAAACACCCCCCCGCAAGAGCAAACAAAAGTATCACGGCAACCCAACCCTTAAACCCACCCAAGAATCCATCCATAAAACATCCCTTAACCGCAGACACGCCGCTACGCAAATTTCAGCTGTTGATAATCGTCCAAGTTCAAAACCTGCTTGGCCCTACACAAATCGTAGTTATCTTGCATCAACATCCAACTTTCCGGAGAGCGGCCCACGACACGAGAAAGCTTCAATGCCATCTCCGGCGAAATCCCAGTTTTCTCATTAATCAACCGGCTCACAAGACCTGCACTAACCTTCAACTGCCTCGCCAGCTCATTCGAGCCAATGTCGTTAGGCTCCAGATACACCCGCTTGATAAACGCCCCTGGGTGTAACGGACTATGCTGTTCAACACTCATCAGTGATAATCCTCATAATTAACGATATAAGCGTGACCATCCTCGAACTTAAAAACCACGCGCCAATTTCCGCTAACATTGATAGACCACAACCCGTTCTTCTTGCCTTTTAGAGAGTGCAAACGCCACCCTGGGATATCCATGTCATCAATGGTAAAGGCGGTATGGAGGGCTTGTAACCTCTCCTCCAACCGAGCTTTGTGTTCTGCTTTAATACCAGAAGCAACACCTTCTGCAAAAAACTTCTCAAGCCCTTTGTGCTTGAAACTCTTAATCATACGATAGCCCAATATTAACTGTTGTGCAACAGTGTATTTAGAGTAATTATCACGTCACATTTAAACTTTAGTCAAAACGGACGATCAAAGAACAGCCATATTAGTGGCACAAAGAGCTAATATAATGAAATGCATGCACTGTGTCTCTTACAGCAAGCAATTGAAGAGGCAAAAAGCAAGTTTGCGTGGTTAACGGAAGAGGGGAAGCCGTTCAGGCGGCAATCAGAGCAAACTACAACTCAATACCGTTAAGAAAGCCACGGTAATTCATGAATATGGTTTCACCATCTTCTGCCAACTTGCCAGAACAGTGAAGATTGCCAATCGTCACTTTGCAACGCAACGCACCTGACTGGTTTGCGAAAGTTAAAAATTGAATTTTTTGACCTAGCGCGTCGTCAACAATAAAGCTGCCATTCAAAAACCGTTGTTCTCCAGCTTCATCCTGACCAGAAAGCAAGCCTAAGCGGGCGACATAGGCACCACTCGGCAAGCGTTTTACGCCACTAAATAACGCAACCCAATCTGTCTGCGAATAAGTTGCTTTGAATTCCTTTTCTGTTTCTACGGTCATAACAGTACTTCTTTAGAATGATAAGACACTCTTTCTTGTGAGCTGCCGAGCCGCGCCGATTAAATACCAGAGTGCCGCCGGCACAAAAACAAAAAGAGAGGCGAATCGAATTTTGTCCAACGCAGTCATGCTTGACCAGTATGTTTCCCAAGGCTTCAAATCTTCATATAGGGCCACCATGTCGTAACTAATAAGCCCGGCACAAACGGCCAAGAACAAACCAACCCCCACAGTTGCAACCCCAACATGCCTTAACCCCCTTAACAACTGGAAAACTTGCCGGAACCCGCCAACCATTTCTCGCACACTCACCACTACTCAGCCCTCCACATACTTAGTTCGACTCGCTCACAATTGAATTCCAACATATTCACCCCAAAACCAAGCTGAATACCCAAGAACCAGCCAACCCGATAAGGGTTGCGCTTGCAACAAGTATGATTATCTTCTTTGGCTCACCCACAAGCAAACTCCCTTATTTTGATTCAGATTTGGTCACACCTGGCGTTCCGGCCGCAATTGGATCTGTGACCAGCCTACGGCGATGAGTGTCACCCTTCATAAACGCTAACTCTTTTTTTAAAGCTGCTATTTTTGGTTCCTTCATCTTTTCTATAGCTAATTTCTGAGCTGTTGTAAGTGCCATCCCGATAGCTCCCTTATTTTGGCTGGTAACGCTTCCGTGTGTGCAATTGCTGCCAGTCTTCCTCAAGCTCCGCAAAGACAGCCGAGCCATTTTCAATCACACTATGAGGTTCTTCAAAAAGCATCACACGCCCACGGATCGCAATAAGCGCATCCTGGAAGCACGCATGATCTAAAACACAAAGATCGGTCAAATCCATGTGCCAGTTATGGCCGTTATACAGCGACAAAAGGAGTTGCGCTGCGGCCCTGCTGCCGGATGTATCGCCCCGAGCCAATCTCACCAAACGACTGACAGATTCAGCGTAGTCAACGCTCGTTACTGCAAGCTGTTCCCGCATAAATTCCTCTTCCTTTAATCGCTCTGCTACCCAGTCAGGTACTTTAGGGTCACTCATTGCTATTTCCTTATGCGGCTTGAACAGCCATTGTGAGTTGTTTGTTTTCATAGCTAGGCTTGAACCGAAAACCCAGCCGGAACAGGCAAGTCATTAATTGGTCAATCGAAAACTTATCAATCTGGCCATTGAGCAGGTTGCTAGTCCGAGGCTGAGTCAGTCCGATCTTTTTAGCAAACTCGCCCTTTTTACAGCCGGTATCCTCGTAAATATCACGTATCACGATCATCAGATCAGCGCGAGTTTGCAGCTCGCTCGCTTCTTCCTGGTTGTCGGTGACTGCATCAAAGATGTTGTCGTATTTGATAGAGGCCATTCTCTGTCGCTCCACATTATTTATCAGTGTTGATATATTAACAGATCAGCAATAATATACAAGTGCTGATATATTATTTTTTAATTTCAGTCATCATCGCCTTATGCCGTTTTTTGGCCGTGGCCATCGCTTTGCGGTCCACGCCGTTGGTGGTCTTGGTGAAGGAATGCAGGATATACACCGCATCGTCAAATTTGGCGACATAGATAGTTCGGTACGCGGGACGGCCATTCTCGATCAATTCAATAGCCCCCACACCCACGCCCTCGGCAACGTGCTTGAATTTGGAAAAAGGGTCTTTCCCTTGGCAAACGGCTTCCAAGTCCAGTGAAAAACGCCGCTGGATGTGATCAGGCAGTGCTTTAAATTCCTTCAGTGCCTGTTTATTGATAAATCGAAATTCTTTCATGTTATTTGTTTATCCAGTTTTGACTCACTCAAAGCAACCAAATCATCATCAACACTAATAACACCAGCACACGCCAACAAGTAACGCCAGGCAGCATAAGGCACCGTTCTATTTTCGGAATGAGTAACAGCGGTCTTCCATTTCCGAACAGTCGTTGACCCTTTTTTGTTGTAACTCACACCCACCAGCCTTGCCACATCACCCTGAGACCAACCGGCTAACTTTGTTAGGCGGTCAAACTCTTCTGGCGTTGGACTAATGTAATTGCCACTACTGTAGACCTGCACACAAGCCCTATTCTTAAAAGCGTTCAAGCTCGCCGGTAAAGCATCCCCAACATCATAAACCGCTCTTTCTTCACTCATAAAAACCTCGATGGAGGGCTATAGTAGCCCTCTCTCCGCGAAGCTGACGGCTTGATCACCGGCAACCACAATATGATCCAAGACACGAATATCCAGCAGGTTTAGTGCCTCTATCAGTCTCTCGGTAATTCTTATATCAGCCTGTGACGGTTCAGGAATACCACTAGGATGATTGTGCGTGAAGATAGCGGCGGCGGCATTGATTTGTAATGCTGCCTTTGCAACCTCTCGCGGGTAAACGCTGGCGCCATCAATAGTGCCTCGAAACATTTCAGAAAACACCATGAGCCTGTGCTGGCTGTCGAGAAACAACACCCCAAAAACTTCGTGCTCAAGGGCTGCCAACTGCAACTGACAAAACGCCTTCACTTGGCTTGGGTTTGTAGCCATCAAATCTTCGCGCTGATAAACGCTGGTTAAAATGGCAATCCCTTGGCTAATAACTTTTTCCTGTTCTTTTGATAATGGCATGATGTTATATCCGCTTTTTGGTCATGGCGACTTGCCCGACCTACACCTACATATTACCGCCCCATTGGGACGGTTGCAAGCTTTATCACCCTTTTCTAAAAATAAACTTCATGGGTTATCTGCCCGTGGACAAAGCCGACCTTTCAGGATCGCTGTTGACCACCGGCCCGCGCTCACGCGCCCTTGCCTCCCTTCGGTCTGCCCCTGGTAAACTGACTGGCTGAGATACGGATTTTTCAAACATATCTATCGTGTACTGATCCCGCTTGTCCTTAGCCATTATTGTTCCTGTGCAGAAGTGAGTCGCGTTGAGGATGGCGGGTTGAGGCTAAGCGAGGGCACGGCCTGAGTCTGAACACCCGGCCACCACAAAGGCGAAAACAAGCCCCTGGTGCGTAACCGGTCACTCCCATGCCTCCATCACCATACTGTGTTTTTCTGCCCCCACAAATTGCAGGTAAATTTCGGTTATTTTGGTATCTGAATGGCCCATGATCTGCGAGAGCAGATTTAAGGCCAGTGGTTTTTTGCCGGTCATCATCGCCACACCAAAGCCGTGGCGTAAGCCTTTGCCGGTGGCCTGCTTGCCGGTGATACCGGCGCGATCCATCACTCGTTTAACCAGCCGGTAAGCGGTAACACGACTCATTGCCCACAGCGGTTTATCGAGTGACTTGCCGCGTTTCTGTTGAGCGCGTACATCAAACACCAGGTCCAGGCGTTCAATGAAATCTGGTGGCACTGGTACTGTCCGATATTGGGCTTGCTTAATTCGGCCTTTGCTGTCGGTCTTACGCTTTTTCAATGACCGGAACACAATCGACTGCTCATCAATCAACACTCGCTTGATGACCAGCTCTCGCGCCTCGGTGGGCCGACAGCCGGTATAATGCAAAAGCTGGCAAAACATACGGTCGTTGGGGCCTTCGTCATCGAGGGCGGCTAAGAAGCGTTGCCGCTCATCGGCGTTGAGGTACAACCGTTCGCCGCTGGGGGAAAACAGCCGCATTTCAGGTGAAACGGTACTCTCGGAAGGCATGAAACAAATCTCTAGTGTTTTGTTTCATTATGCGGCACTTAAAAACCCGGATCAACGGGTTTTAGAGGTAAATACGGTATTTGGGTCGTGCTGGTGAAACACTTTGGGGTATAGCGTTTCAGACACAAAAAAACCGCCTTAGTGGGCGGTTTAGTTGGTCGTTGCGGTGGTTAGGCGCTCTGACATTGTGCGGAAGTACTGTAGCCAGTTCAAACAGTATAGAAAACTTAATACCTCGATGCAACTATGCTAGTCTCTCCTGGCTGGCTCTTTACGAGCGACGAGAGGCACCCCACCTATCCGTGGTAGTGCTGATAAGTGGGGTGGGACGTAGTTCTGCCCTTGATAACCCACACTGACGGGGTGGTTCCCGAATCTTGGCCTCGGTGTGGAATTTCAACTTTGAGTCGTGCTGAAGTACTGTAGCCGGTACTCGTTGCTGTTCAGTGTCGCCAAGACCGCTGGAAAGCCTCGGCTCCTAGCAATAGGAGGTCAATATGGTTGACCCTTGGTCGGTCGTTGCGATAGTAGTGGTTATCCTCGCCGTAACAGGTGGTGTTAGCGTTTCCATTGGGGACATTAATATCGGTAACTCTACGAAGAAAGACGACACCTAAAAACTTCGGTTCCCCCTCCTTGTGAGGGGGTTTTGTATCTGCCTTGGGGTATAGGGTTTCAAACTGCCATAACTTCCCGCTGCTCTGCATTCACAGCATTAAATACATCACGGAAAATGGCAAACTGTTCTTGTGTCGGAATACTTTTGACATATCTGTGAGCAACAGCCCCTGTTTCATCATCAAAGACCAAACGAGCCTTATCAACACCCTCGACAAACAGCATACGAGGATGCTTCCGCCATTGCTTTAGTATACCGGCATCAATTAAATCAGTTAGGTATTTGGGCATCTTGCCATACCACCATTCTACAGAGTCAATTTTGCCCTGCTCCCGCTCAATAGAAGCCTTTGTTTTTTCAATACTTTCCTGTTGCCTACGGATACCATCATTCTGTCGCTCCCATCTATTCAGGGTAGCTTGCCCGTTACGCTTATCGTTCAATGGTTGGCCATTTGCGCTACGAACATCACTGAAATGTTGATCAAAGCGTCTATCAAGCTCCGCTTCTTTTTTAGAAAGCGAGTTTTCAAGTACTTCTAATCGCGCTGTTTTCATAGTCTTTACCTTTGTGGTTAGTTTTAAACACATCATCATTATTGCGAAAAAGGGCTTTCCTGGATGGAAAGCCCGAAGAAAGCCTAGTATTGTTTCTTCATCGTTCCGCCCCCAAAACCAACGCCCTTGCTTTATAAGACTGATTCACAGCAGACACAAAGGCCGCTGGCTCGTCAGTAATAAACTTCGACCAACCTTTCAAGTATGCCGCGCTGTTTTTAATGCTAGCTTGGCTATCCACGCCACAATCGTGACACAAAAAGGCCGCTGTGATTTCAGCAACCAGCTCTTCTTTTGAATAATCTTCCTTGCTTTCGTACTTCACGGTCTCGGTATCAAAACGAGAAAGACGCTTGTTATGGCCAGTGCTATGCGCCAGTTCGTGAAAATAAGCACTATAGTATTCATCCACTGAAACAAACTGATCTAAGGGCAACATCCGAACAGTGTCTAAAGATGGGATATAGGCAGGGTTGCCGACCGAAACCCGAACCTCCTCCCGAGAAAGATAACCACTCACTATCTCCTCAGCTTTTTGATCACGGACAAGCTCCAAATCCACCGCTTCAGGGTGTGGGGCTTTTACGTCAACCCCCTCAACCAAATCCATGTTAAAAACAAAACTATGCCGCATCACGAACCGCTTACCCTCGGAGCCGTCCATCTCACCATCATTTTCTAGCTCTTTATAAAATATAATAGGAACGCCCGCGCCTTTCGCATCCTTGAGAGTGCCGCCCATTTCTTTGATCTGCTTGAATGTCGCCCAAAAAGGCGATGAATAACCTTTTCTGAAAGCGACAACTGACGTAATCAGGTGGTTGATTCCTCGATAGTCTTTTTTACTTTTAGCGTTTGCTTGTGACAATGCAATGAAGGGCTTATGCCAGATCAACTCATCTTTAGCCATGTGTTCTTGGATAGTATCAATTACTTTTTGTAGTGATTTGTTCATTGTTAGCCTCGATTTCTTTGTTTAAAAACATCATCCCTCTGGGATTGGAAAGACCAGAAGAAAGCGAACATCGAGAGCGGCCTGCACTTACTTTTTTGGTGTGTCCAGGGAGGGTAATCACCTGGCTTGCAGGGAACGACCAGAGGGAGAGAGTGAAAGTTAGGGAAACCCTGGACTGAGCCAAAATCAGTGCGAGGCTGGAATTATCTCAGAGGGATAGTTACCGGCTGCAGGAGAGAAACGGTGCAGCGGTGAGTTAATAAAAGGGGCGATACATCGACATACCAGAAACACCAAGCGGAGCGCTGGAAGCGGCAGGGATTGAAAGGGTTTATCCCAGAGGGATGAGCGAACAGCGAACCCGGTAAAGCCCGATAAGCAGACCAAGATTAAGAGGCATTTATACTTTTTCGAGCCTTTCGCCAGCAACCCTGGACTCTAGAGCGCTGATGACATCCGCATCAAACAACGATTCAGTAACAGCAACCAGATCAAGCAGCTCTATCGTAAATTCATCAACTTCATCCACATCCATGCGAAGCCAATAAAAATGCAACGCAGACCTGATGTGATCTCGCAAAGTACCGGCCGACATGCCATGCATTAAACAATTGGCAATGCAGCCGGCTCCGGCCACACACCAATGCAAGCTGCTCTCTTTGTTGAGCGGCGTTTCGTGACTGTTTCGAACCGCCGCAACCAGCGCCGCAGGCAGTCCCCAGCGTGCTAACAACCACGCACCAAACTGTGAGTGATCAGATCCAAACGTGTTTACCTCATAATCGCAAAGACGTTCGTGATCAACGGAAAACAGATCAAGCTTCTCGGGGTACGCGGCCGGAAATGCGGCAGCACAAACCAAAACCCCGATGTCCTGCAGCAAACCCGCCAGCAGCGCTTCTTCAGGTGAGACAACACCGACATAGGCTGCTAATTTTGAACTCAGACACGAGGTTAAAACAGCCCTGCGCCAGTACATATCCAAGTCGACCCGGCCCGCCAACCCAGCACTTTCACTCATCGCCGATTTAGCTGAGAGTGCAATAACGAGAGGCACAGCATGCTTCAGGCCGATCAGCGTTAACGCTGGCAGCACAGCACAAATTGAACGAGACCGCCCGTAGAATGCGCTATTCGCCATCTGCATAACACGGAGCGATAGCGCGGGGTCTTTCTCGATAATGTCTGCAATATCAGATAAGGACGTAGTGGGCTTATCGACTATTGACAAAACCTGCGCGGCAACAACCGGGACAACAGGCAATCTTTCCGTTTTTTCCAAACGTTCCAGTAATTCTTGTTTCATCCGTGACCGCTCCGTGCGCTCTATCTCATGTAATTCCGTGACTTAATTGGTGTCGAGAGAGTAGTAACCCACAAATCGGGCGAGGCCTATTCACGCAAGCGCTATTGTATTCAGCCTCTCTCTCGACCGAGAGAGAGGAACGCGATGGTGTCCAGCCAATTTGTGGGTTACTACGCCCGTCGCTGGCAGTATAACAAACTATCAACTTCGTATAGAGTATTGATTCAAACAACCAAGGAGGGCGAACATGCTCATTGTGACCAGACGGATCGGTGAAAAACTGCACATTGGCGACGAAATTGAAGTAATGGTGCTGGGAGTAAAAGGCAACCAGGTTCGAATAGGTGTTAATGCGCCAAAAGATATAAAAGTGCATCGGGAAGAAATCTACAAACGTATACAGGAAGAGAACGAGTGGGTAGATTCCGGCGGCAATCGCTAAAGAAAAAAGCCGCCCCTTGGGGCGGCAAGCGAGGTTTTTAAAACTGCTCGGGCAACCAAGTTTTTCCTGCTTCGTGACAAGAAAGTGCCTCTAGCACATTAACAATAACTGCCCCTTTGGTTCGATCATTGTGAGCATCACAATAATCGTGCTGCGTCACGTCACTGAAAATGTTCTCTAGCTGCGCGACACTAATACGCTTCAAGTAGTTATCTTCAGTGGGCCGCCAGTAGTCAGAAAACGGAATTTCTAGACCACTTATCAATGATTCCATCGCCAGATTACGACCCTTGTTGTCAACAGAAAGCAAGACAGAAACACAATAAACTAGAAGGGACGTTTTATCTTTTTGAGAAAGTGCGCGGTAAGCTATGAACCGCTCCCCCCTATCCTCAATCGCCAACCACTCAGTATTCAACCCCCGCTCTGCGCTGCACAATTCATCAAAAGCCCTCCCTAAATCAGTATCACTCCGGCTCGTTGTAGACTCGACACGGCTAAATTGAACATTGACCATCGCACCGGAATCGTAACGATCACCCAACACCTGACACGCCATCGAATAATGCAGCACATCGGTGGCCGCTGCTGGATCAGTCAGCAAGTTAGCCTGAACGATCTGCTGGCGGTAGGCTCGCAGATCATCACGCAACGCCTGTGAAATGCCCTTAGCCTCCTGTTCATCGGATTCTGTGCACGTAGCATCACCATTTGTAGCCGGTTTCGACTGAGGAACATCCTCTTTCCGAGCCAAGCCCTCCAAAACTGAGAGTTCGCCAGAACGACTAAACGTCACGATACACCCACTATATGATTGTTGCTCTTTTGAAAACCGCAGATATTTTTCATCCCGCGCATTTTCAGCCTTCTCAATCTCTTCTGCCAACGCATCATATTTTTGATCAATATCTTCCGGCCAGTCTTGCTCGCAACCCAGATCGTTAAGTGCTGAAAGCTCTGCTTGCATCCTCTCTATCTTTTCAGCCATTTTCTTCGGCACACCACAAAGTTGCGGCTGTAGCTGAACCAAACCGCCCGTATCCGGGTTTAAAGCTACTTCAACCCACGACCAACCACACGCTTTGATCAGCTTATCAGCCTCTTTCCCCAATTTCGTTTCTGCCAGCTCTTCCACAAGCTCCACATTGAGCAAATAAACGGTTTCTTCAAAAAGGTCGCTCGACACAGCCCCACCCGCTTTTACATACGCTGCTCTCCCGACAAATGCGCCAATACCACCTGCTGTTGTAATGGATTCACCCAGTAGCCAGCTTTTAATTGATCGTGGCCAGATATTCCCTTTTGACAGTTCTTTGTAACAGGCCACCTGACGTTCAGTATCATCTGTCACTGTAAACGCCATCATGCAATCTAGATTCAGATCCCCCTTGCGGTAATAACCCATTAGCTTTTTATGGACTCGACCCAACGCCAACCGCTGCTCAACAATTTTCTTTGATACTCCAAAGCTCTCTGACACATCGACAACCGAGCTACCCTCACTCAACATCTTGGCAAACGCCACAAATTGATCTGCCGGGTGCATCGCCTCCCGCTGAACGTTCTCTTGCAAAGAAATTTGAGTAACGTCAACGTCAGCCCGGTCTTTCACTAAGCAACTAACGGGGTAATCATCAGTAAAAACGCCTTCTTTCGCTAACGATTGCAAAGCAGCTAATCGGCGGCCACCGGCAATAACTTCAAATTGGTCAGAACTGTTCTGAACCACCACCAGATTTTGCAGTAATCCCGAAGCACGAATCCCGGAAATTAGTTCTTTATCTCTGGCTTTAGACGCTGAAAGAACCCGCACATTCTCTGGCGAAATAACCAATTTATTTAATTCAATTGCAGTAATCATAAGAACCTCGATATTCATTTGTTAGTTTTAAAACCACCAGATCCTCTGGGGTTGAAAACCCCAAAGAGTGCGACAAAGGAGCAAAAGCCCTGGGCTTTGATGTGTCCAGGCAGGGTTCCCCCCGGAGGGTAAGTCACCCGAAGCTAGTCGGAGGGCAAGCAGATCCACCAGCAGAACGTCTGCAGGTGGATCCGCGCAGCATTGCAGTGAACAGCGTGAATGAAATGTGAGGGATGCCTGGACTAAGGCAAAAACAGGGCTAGGCTCTTATCGCCCCAGAGGATCAGTCTTCGAAGAGGAAGGTTTCTGCAGGAGAGCATCGGTGCAGACGGCGAGTCTAGTCACAAGAAGAAACAAAGGGCTTGCCCTGCCCTGAATAGTACAAATCCGCTGGTTTCTCAACAGTTCTCAATCGGATAAGCGGCCTATGGTTATTGAGCATAGCAATGCCATTTTTTTGGCAGTATTGACGGGATGAATATAACACCAGCAGGATCTTATGCGAACAACCAGTGGCGCGATATGCGCGCCAGCGCATGATAGGCGGCTGTATGTCGGTTTTCAAAGCGATGAGATTTGGCCGCCGTTGCATGCAGTGCCTTTTCAGGGTGCGAAGAAGAACTAAATAAATGGGAGGTGGTTAAGATACCGCCAATTTTGAATTTCCCTTGATTTTACTGATTACTGGGAGAGCGCGAGAGGGCAAAGCCCTTTCGCATAAGAAAGTTTTTCGCTTTAGCGAACCATTATTGAGCGGCATGGATGCCGCGATAGAGGCCAGCTTTGCTGGGGCGACTACAGGGATGTAGGAGGGTAGGCGTGTCCGGGTGTGTTAATTACTTGTGTTATATACAGAGTTAATAAGAGTTAAATAGTGTTAAGGGCAAAAAATCAGCTGTAACCGTATGAAATTTAAAAGGTATTTTAACTCTGTGGTGTGTAAAACCCCGAAGTATGGTGTGTGAAACCCCGAAGTATGGTGTGTAAAACCCCGAAGTATGGTGTGTGAAACCCCGAAGTCTTGGTGTGTAAAACCCCGACATCGGTGTGTAAAACCCCGAATAAATTTTGGTGTGTAAAACCCCGAACTGTTGACAGTATACTCGGTAATCCTGTAATTTCCTGCTGGTGGGTAAAACCCCGAATGGACTCGGAAAGGAAATACGATGACAGTAGAAATTGATAGGAACTTATTGCTCCCTGAGCGCTATCCTCAAGACGACCTATTCGTTTGCGACATAGCTGACGCAACGCTAAAGGACATCATGCAGGACATGGAGTACCCGTTCTACACCCTCTCAAAGAAACCGGACACGTCTGTCCGCAGGTTTACACACGGCGAAAACTGGCTAGAAATCACACCCAGCGTTAAAGGCATCGCTACAATTTACGACAAAGACATACTGATCTACGCGATTTCACAGCTTATTGCGAAACTGAACAAGGGCGAAAAAGTATCTAATCGTGTTCGTATTAATTGTCACGAGCTATTGATGTTCGCTAACCGAGGAACCTCGGGCAAGGATTACAATGCGGTCTGCGAAGCGATTGACAGATTAGCCGGGACGAGAATCACGACAAACATCAAATCCGGTGGCGAAGAGCAATACAGTAACTTCGGACTCATCGAAGCCGGTTCAGTCCGCCGCAAAGACGGCCTGGACGGTCGTATCCAGTGGGTCGAGCTAAAGCTCTCTGATTGGGTTTTTAACGCGATTAGAGCAAATGAGGTACTTACGCTACACCGAGACTACTTTCGCCTGAGAAAGCCCATTGAGCGGCGCGTATACGAAGTGGCGCGCAAGTTTTGCGGCAGGCAGTCAAAATGGACGATTTCCATCGCCAACTTACACAAACGCTCCGGCTCTAGAGGGTCAATTAAGGAGTTCCGAAGAGCGTTGAGAGCACTGGCAGAAACGAACCACCTACCGGACTACACCGTCAAGCTAAACGCCGCTGCTGGAGATATTACGTTTTACAACCGTAAATCCTGGTGGGATGAGAAAGAGCAACCATCAGAACTTCCGGTTATCAGCAACGAGGCAAAGCTCAATGCGGAGAAATACACTCGCGACGATTCAGTCGATGATCTTGTGAAAGCATGGTACGACTATTGGATTGACACGGGATGCCCACGCATATTGAACCCCGACGCAGCGTTTATCGGATTTTGCAAGAGCAAATACACCCGTACCGCACAAGGCAGTTTGTTTGGTGATTGACCAAGGGTGGGTAAAACCCCGAATGACACGCAGGAAAAAGCCTCGGTGTGTAAAACCCCGAAGCTCGGCACAACCCTAAATCAAGGTGCGGCTGCGGAACGGCCGCCCCGCCCTACCCTTTATTAATTGGAATATCCTTTGGCGCTATCACGCGCAAATTAATTTTGAAATCCGGATCACGAAACTCAACCCCTTTATGTGTAATTGACAGGATTTCTACTTGAACATCATCACCCAGCAACACACTTTCTCCGACCGTCCGAGTCAAATTCAGACGGCCCAAATCCTTTTTCTGATCACTCATTCAACTTCAACCTGGTTTAATATCAGAACCCACAGAAATTCGCTCTAAAACACCCTTGCTGTCCAGGTGGCCGACACCATCAATAACAGTGGGCGAAAAGAACAAGTTTCGTATAGCAAACGAAAAGCGGACACCTTTCAGCAAATGAGCCTGACCAGCCAGTGATTCAACAAACGGCGCTAGGAAAGTACCGCACAGTAAATCAACGTTCTGAATACGCCCTGTCCACGCACCATCGCCCCCTTTGACAGAGCCACAAATCAGTCCACAGCGTACAAAAAACAACGGCGGGGCATCCCCCGACCTCTCGTGCCGTTTAATATCGTTAATAAAGCCTGAGCCAACAGTAACCACATCGTTAGGGTTTACGCGTTGAGTGTACGCATACGGGCCCTTCTCCGAATCGTCTTCGGGTACGCTTTCATCCGGCAAATCATCTAATCCCGACATATCCATCCTCCTGATTGATTAGTCCACGTTTTCGGCCACTGCAACAGAAAAGAAACTGTTGCAGGTTTCCACTGAATTTTCTTCAATTTTCTCAACAGAGCAATCGTAAGTACCGTGCGCTTGCGCGGCTTCACCATAGGGAACAATTGACATGCCGCAAGTCTCTGAAGACATTTTGTCGCCATTGATATCCGTAACCGTGACAACCAGGCATGACTCTATTTCTGTGGGCAAGTTGAGATCCAGGCACTCAAAGCCTAAACACGAAAACCCGGAATACTGGCTGAACAGGGCGTCATTCGTATTTTTGGGCTGCTTTGTCTCGCTAACCTTACTCGCTTTCGTTTGCGGCCCCACAAACGCGACGGCTTCACCGAGATTGTCAAGAACATCACCCATGTTCTCATCATCCTCATCGTTCAAGTTACTGGCGTAAACGATAGCCTCATGACCATCACTCTCTTCGCCACTAAATACAGCCGATGCCGAGAAACAGTAACTTTTGACGTGATAGTGACTCTTATGCCGCTTAAAATAGATCATAGGCGGCTTCCAGCATTTTTTTAGTACCGTAGGACATTCACCCTCGGTAAACCCCGTGGTGGCGCACATAAAACTGGCACCGCGCATATCGTTTTTTGAGTCATAATCAAACTCGAAGGGGCTATCTGCTAAAACCGCTGGAGCAGCAAACGCCAGGCAAACAAGAATAAGATGCTTCATATCAACCCCCTTGGTCGTCAGTGTTTTTGTCAGCCCCCGCATCGTAAGGCTTGGTTAAATCCCTATAGATGACCCGCGACTGCTCGGGCAGCTCGAAGGTGCTTCGATCAACCAAAGCTGCCTCCCCTGCACAACCGGAAAGAAACAGCACCGACAGCGATAGCACACATTTAATTTTCATTTTCATTACTCCCTGTAAAACTCAGTAACTTGTGTTCCTGGTCAACAACGAGAGAGTTATCGTTGCCAATAAGAACCAGCAGTGCGTCAGAAACACTCATTGTTCGGTTCAGATGAGCAATGGGCGGAACAGGCTGTGACGCTATTTGAAGAGAATCCAGTGGCGCTGGGTAACGAACCACCACCCGGTAGCCTGTATGCTCTGTGAGGTATTCAGCAGCCTGCAGGACAGTCTTAACCTCGGAAGGGTATGTCGTCCGTATTAGCCATGAAAGCGGATCGGCCGCGCTTGCAACCGCAGCCCAGAACAAACTAAAGATGAGTAAGAAGGTTTTCATAAACACTACTCCAAGGTTGAACCCACACATCGTCCTCAATAAACACCTTGAACGACATTCCGCTCCGCAAGGTGATGGTGGGAACTAGATTAAGATACTTAGCAGCTAAAGGCGCAAACTGGCGGCGCAGCTCTTCTTCGACATCGCCCTCAACATCAGTGACACCAGAAAAGCTCGACGATGAATCACCATCGGCTTCGCTGATTAGCAGAGCGTAGGCAGCAACGCCCAGGAACTGAGCGACGAAATGTCGGTTAACTTTATCCTTCATGGCACCAACACCCTCGTGGTCAAGCGCGCTGGTCTTGGTCATGTCGATCCGGCTACCATCCGGCATAATTATCCAGTTAACCACCAAGCCCATTCGAGCCTGGATAGGCTCGTTGATATTGCCCACTGTCAGCGAACGGCCAACAATCTGAGCGCCCTTAGGTATTAGGACATAATCATGCGTCGGGTCGTACACATCGTGGGTCACACGGCCCTTAAAACCGCCGGGATAGTCGCTGATAACTTTTTGATCCAGCACCGCGTTAATAACTGTTCCTGTTGAAATCAAAAGTTTCCCGGATACGTCTTCGTTATTGGCATCTGCTTGCTCAGATGAAAAGCCAACAATGTTGTAGGGCTGTGATCCGTTCTGACCAAAGGCGGGGCTGGCTACCGGGCCTGCCTGTTTGATAGTAGGCACAGAGGTGCCCAGCCGAGCGGCCACATCTTCAGCAGAAACACGACCGCTGGCCAAACCTTTACGCAAGCGTCTAGCTTCAGCAATTCGATTCTCAATATCGGCTTTTTGCTCACGAGACGACCCGGAAAGAGGCGCGGTTAATACCGGCTTTTTGAGATCACCATCGAGCTGAACATCAAAACCAGAACGACTTGATTGTAAGCTCCGCATCCGCTCGCGCTTCTTGAACTCCTCATCAGGGGTTTTCTCTTTCTTTGGAATACCGCCGTCAATGTAACCGCTAGCATGACGAGGGGTTGGTGTTGATTTTCGCGAGTTGAGATCCGCCTCTTCCGTAAGGCTCGCTTCGCGGGCAAGCCGCTTCTCGCGTATTTTAACTTGATCGTCAAAGGCCTTAGCTGCCTTTGGCGCGTCCGCTGGAGCTGGAATACCGGCCTCATCGTCAACCTCGTTGTCACCTGTTTTTAGTTGAGCAACCAGGGCAACGACAAAAACGCAAAGGACCAACGCAACGACAACAATCAGAATCCGTTGCGCTTTAGCCTTCTCCGTTGCTGGTCGCTCCTGTACTTTATCGTCCGTCTCTTCCATTAGAACGCCCCTTGAGTCTCGTTATTAGCTCGGCTGACCTTCACTTTCGCCTTGTTGTGCTTCAGCGTGAACTCTGGGTAAATGCCAGCGACACGATACATACGAGCAACTGGGTCATAATCAGCTTCAATAATTTCTGTTTTACCGCCCAATTCTGACTCAAGCGATAACAAGCCCTTATTGTCATTACCCAGGCGAATGTAAGTAAATCGACCATCGTCATACACGTCACTAATCAGGTTCTTACCAAGAAACCCGCTACCCTGAGTCCAGTCATAACGGGTATAAATGTGATAGCGGTATTTACGCACGGCCTCGACAACCGCTTTCTCCATGTCCGCTTTGTGCTTCACCTTCAACGACTGATAGCGGTTCATCCAATGCAACGTTAATTCGCTGGGTTCGTCCGTTTTCTTCATCGATGAGAGCATTGCCTCCCGGCTTTCATCGGGGATCAGCTCATCTTTTTTGATTTTGATACACCCGCGAACACCTGTTGTCTTCCGGGTCACATGAAAGTCATAACTCTGACCAGATTCGCCGATAATGGTAATCGTGCTTGAGTACCCTTCTTTCTCCAGGGTGTTCGGTTTTAGGAAAACATGCTTCCCCGCACCATCCACTGTCCACAACTCCGAATTGCCCACAATGGGTCTGCCTACCATCGCCTCTGGTAGCTCAACATGAACGCCGTGGTGCAATTTGGCGCTGATATTGTATGAATGGTCTGGCAACCACTTCAGTGCCTTACACGCGCTCATATCAGACGCAAATGCGCCATTACCGACAAAAGCCAGCGCAGCAAGCGCCGCAAATTTAATCTTTTTCATTCCGTTCTCCATTTACTTAACATCCTCAAACAACGACTGTTCCAACACTACCAACCCGATCGGGTTAGCCCTGAGATAATTCACACTTTTCCGCTCGACCGCAGCTTCTTCTAAAACTGTCCAGCGCAACGACAAAATCAACTTTTCAGGCTCGCCTCTCGGCAACCCCTCCGGGCTAAGAGTGACGCGCTCCAAGTGAACATTGGTTCGGTAAATCGGCGACTTAACACCAGGGCGAAGCTGACCAGTAACACGCTCGTAATGGTCAACCACACCCACGTCGATAGTCACTCTCGACGTATTTGGACGAGAGGCAAATTCAGCGGCTTTAGCCGCTGCATCAAAACCCGATGATGAGGTAAATTGCCCCTTCAACGTGTCAGACATAAACAACAACGCTTTCCCGTAATCTGCCCGAACTGTTTCGGGAACTACCTGATAGCGGAGCTTGGCATATTCGGTCAACAGCGAGTCAGCCGTGCTCTGGAAATAGTCGCGTTGAGCGTGCTCTTCCGCGCTGCCGAGTGACCATGTGCCATCGGGGAACATTTTGATCCAGACAACATCGCGTGACCCTGCTTTTTCATTGGCGCTCATTAGCGCAAACGACATAACGGCCAGAATGATCAGCGTCACCAACGTTGTGAGACGCCACCAATTTCGCTCTACAGCAACCAACATGTTCTGATCGGGAGGAAACTTTTTTGAGGCCAGTTGTTTGTCTGTCGGTGAGAGTGCTTGATTCATCGTCCTAACCTCATGCGTAGCGTCATCATCGCCAGTTTTGCAGCGCCTTGTGTGGCGCTCACCCCTGCCCCGGCCACAGTGCTTGAAAGGGTGGTTATACTTAACGTCAGCAGAACAAACAGCAGCAGATAAACAGCCATATCGACGCACTCAGAAAGCGTCAACGCTATCCCCGAAATACTCCAGTCAGTTGCAGGCACACCATAAATGACGTATTTAAAGAACAGCACCACCAGGGACAGCACCACGCCCACAAAGAAGTTATAAATCAGAAAACCAAAGAACAACTGTAAAAACCCGTTAAACATCGGGCGTGTGGTTTCCAACAGCAACAGCGGAATAAAAAGAGGGCCAACAATCACGCAGAAGGAATATCCCAGCAACGCCCACTGTGATCCAACCCAGATGACCGCCTTCAAAATCATCGTAATAAACGAAAACATCAGCGCAGCAAGCCAATCCACAACACTATCCCAGATGCTAATGTCCTCCGTTTCGAGCGAGTTAACGGAGCGATCCAAATAATCGCCCAGCGCCAAAGAGCTGGGTTCGCCGGTCGCCGCATTTTGAACAGCCTCGCGCAAGCCGACAGAAGCCTCCCACGCCATCGAAGTCAGAAAAGTAAAGCTCTCTAAGAACAGCAGCACCACAAAAACCAGTACCACCATTGAAACAATCCGCATGGTGTCCGCGCCCACCCTGACAAAGTGCGTCATTTCCTTCACCACAAGTATGAAAACAAACAGCACAAACAAGGCGTGAACAAACCATCCGTAATCTGTATCTGTTGCCAATGAAGCGGCAAAGTTGGGTACTTCCGTTGTAAAAAAATCCGCTATTCTGCTTTCTTGGTACATCTCAAATCCCTAGTTGTATCGAATGTAAGTGCGCTGCGGGTCAAGGCCTAGAACGTGTTCCATGATCCACCACTTCTCAGCCAAGAAATCCTCAGCAACCACTTCTCCCGGCTGCAAATCATCCCAGCGAACGTACTCCCTAGCCTTCTGCTGCATGGCCTGAAGCTCCTTGATTTTCGCCTCTCCCTGCTCCTTGGTTAACCCACCATAATGTTGGGCGGCATACTCAGCAGATCCGCGTTTCGGCATTTCTGCTTCGAATTTTTCTCTAACCGCATCCTGGCACTCAAAGTTCTTTGAAAAGTGCTGGCCTTTGTAACGATCCTTGCATCCGTCCACCTCTTTTTTAAGCGATTCCTCTCTACCTAATGAGTAAGGATCAATCACCACCTCTCGCGCAAACGCCAACGAAGAAAACAGCAAGACCAATAAAATAAAACCTTTCATAACCACCCACAAATTGCTGCCCCACCGGGCAAACAAGCTAGTTGTATCGAATGTAAGTGCGCTGCGGATCAAGGCCCAGAACGTGTTCCATGATCCACCACTTCTCGGCCAAGAAATCCTCAGCAACCACTTCTCCCGGCTGCAGATCTTCCCTGCGAACGTTCTCCCTGGCCTTCTGTTGCATGGCCTGGAGTTCCTTAATTTTCTCTTCACCCTGAGCCTTGGTTAACCCGCTATAGTGTTGGGCGGCATATTCATCGGAACCTCTCTTTGGCACATCTGTTTTATATTTCTTTCTTACCTCCCCTTTACACTTAAAGGCGACAAAAACATTCTCGGTTCCAGTCTGATCCTCGCAAGAAAGAAGTGCGTCGCTAAACCCCTGATCACGCTGATATTGATAAGGATCAATCACAGCCTCTCGCGCAAAAGCCAACGCCGGGAACAAAAAAACCAATAAAATAAAACCTCTCATAACGCCCTCCTAGCACCCAGCATTGCTGGTATCATTGATGGCCGCATTGATAACACACCGCCGCCGCTCTTGACTTCTTGCACGCTTGGCAAAAACATCTGCCGCAAGCTTGTCACCCTCTCGATAATCCGTGGTTATAACCTCATTGATGTCCTGAAGCTGTTTGATAACTTGTTGGTTTTGCGCGAGCATGGTTTGAAGAACCTGAAGCTCGTTTTCTGACTGCCCCTGTAAACTTTCGACTAACGGTGTGATGTCATTCTCAAAGGTGCTTCTCTCATCGGACAACGTGTCTGAAAAGTTTCTTGCTTGGTGTTGGCGAGCAGGCTCTAGCCGAGACATGGCATAGGCTCTAGATGCTTCTAGCTGCTTGCGGTCATATTGAGCACCTGAATAACCCGCGTCGGTCAAATCATCCTCGATGTCAGCCATTTCACGAGTACGAACCCAAACTTGAGCAATAGCATCGTCAACATCCTTGTATCCCTTATCAGTCAATACCCCGATATTCCATTTCCCCGTAATGGGATCAACACTGAAGTCCACATGATCACCAAACGCTTTAATATCGTCGGGCAAACCTTCCATCATATTCAGAAGGTGTTGATATTCCGTTAACGTCTGCTCCCACTCGATGAGCTGCTGAACAAGCTGTGCATCCAAAAAACTAGCGGATTCCACCTGAGTCTGAAGCTGCTCCAACTGGCTAATATAATCCGTTAGATTCTGGGCAACCTGAGCAACGTCAACAGTGGGAAAGCCGCTGGCCATTGGTTTCCCCGCCGCCACAAGACACAAGGCAGTCACCGAGATCATAGTTTTAATTGATTTCATAGAATGGTCCTCATCCGTAGTTAAAATTTCTTCCCTTGGGTCCTCAGCGTAGCCACTACCTGAGCAATAGCGGCGTCCACATCCCCTGGGTGCTGTTTAATGGTTTCTCGCCGCAACGTCGATTCATACGGGTCAGATGTATTAATAACGTATTGCTCAGGTTCTACGATGATATTAACGACCTGAGATACGTTGATTTCGCGCTGAATAATCAGCGCTTGTTTTTTGGGGATCAGATTACGAATAGCTTCGCATTCGCCATCGGTCAACAAGAAGGTAGACTGATACAGATCCTCATCCATTGCCGGATCAGACATAAAAAATAACGTGCTTGCCGCGCTGCGTATGGCTGGCCAGTCCTCGACGCTGGCAAACTCCTGAGGGGATTGAGACCACAACCCTATCGCACCTAACCACTTGCCCCACGTTCGAACACGGCTAACCAAATAATCCCGCGCTTGTTTGATTTTGAGTAGATTGTGCGCCTCATCAATGTCCAGGTATTTAGGTGTTGACCGAAAATCAGGGTTCTCAAACAGCCGCGTCACCCGGAAAAAAATCTCATTCATAGAAAGCGCCAACAAATCCTTGTTATCTTTAACGCCTGCCAAGTTGAAAACGCCAACAGCCTTATCAAGACCACCAACACTATCTTCAGCGTTATCAAACAAACTCGCATACATTCCACCCGGCAAAAACCGGGATAGTTTTTGCTGGACGCTTTTTGAACAGTGCTGAGAAAAATAGCTAAAGGTCTGCAAGCGCCGGGGCAACCGCAGCGTTTCGGTAATTGATTGCTCGACTTCAACCTGCTCTGCGGCTGTGAGCTCACGGAGTGAACTGTTTTCGTTCGAGCTGATCATTAACGATATTTGCTGCACAAAATGCGCCTTGAATGAAGCATCAGAAGCGGGATCTCCCATCGACCAAGTAACGCTAAACGGGTTAAAGCCCTTAGCTTCACCGCTAAAATTAAAAACCCCGCCCTCTTCTGCAAAAAACTCAGCCAGCGGTTCTGTCCCTGGATCTATGTCGATGGCACGAAGGAACCCGCCATACTTTAAAAAATGGCTGGCCAGTGTGTTCTTGGTAAACGATTTTCCTGATCGAATCGGGCCAACACCAATAACAACGCCACGGCCATTAACGAAGGGGTTGTAATAAAACGGCGTGCCGTCATCTGTTTCTAAAATATACTGAGGCTCTTCGATCTTATGCCCCATATCCCACAGCGGCTGACCGGAGCTGTTCTTGTAAATCAGTGAAGCCGCTCCCGCTTGGGACGCAGTAAAGAAGTGATCGCGGGGATACTTACCCGAAGTCACAAGGAACGCATCGTCTACCGCGTCGGTAATCCCTGCGGACTCCCAAACACAGCGCAAGCCCGCTTGCGCCATCGAGGTATTAAAATCGCGGCAGGCATCAAAGGCAGTAGTCGGGTTTTTGTCAAAGATAATGACATGCGACGAAAACAAACCCTGAACATCAGACAGGTTTTTCGCGTCATCAAGTTCTTTTTCCAGATCTTTGAGGCTATCTGCTGTTGATATGTGCTCTTCCAGAACAGACTTGTTTTCATCGCCGGTAAACATATCTTTAATGGATAAGCTCGCCCTATCCAGTTCGTTTTGCTTTCCCCGGAAAAACAAAGCGCTGGAGACAGCGCTCATTAACTTAAAGCGGGTACTAATCAGGTAATTACCCTTCTGCATCACCGGGGGACGTGAACCCAACCCCCAAATTCCGGGCTGAACGTGCTGATCGCCGTAGCCAACAACAGACGCAACTCGCGCATAAACCGGCTCGACACCATTAAGTTTAAAAAAGGTGACACCTCGAATCTCGACCAGCTCGATATCGCCCTCGCAGCTCAACGCATCCCAGCCGGTGCTAGGAACCGGATCAGCCAGTGATGATGTCAAATACTCAGGACTCAAGTTGTACAAAAAGCGGGAAAAAGCCCAAAGTTCCTGCGCCGACATTACTCGATTAATAGGGCTGACCAAACCAAGACGGCTACTTATACGGTCTAACTCAGTTTCTAAAGCCGCGCTGTTTTGTTCCAGGGCATCACGACCAACCGCAACAGCGGTTCGGTCGAACAACGCGGTTTTAACAATCTTCCGGCTCTTTTTACTGAACATCGCATTAAACAGATGTCCCACAAAGTCAGGGCTGGTCAACGAGTTAAGGCTTGACTCAAAAGGTAGCTCGTAAAAATGGAATAACCGACCCTGAGAGAGATTGCGAGCATTCAGGAACTCAGCCCGCCTACTACTTAGCAGGTTTGAACGGTTGCTGCCTCTACCTTTCAGATCAACAGTCAGACCGTTGTGGTGAAGATAGTATTGGTAAACCGTTGTGTTTTCAGGAAGGTGCTGGAAGATAGAGCGCATTAGCTTGGTATGGCTAAAGCGCTCCTCTTCGGTTAAAGCCCCTGGTGCAATACCATCCAACTCTAAACCGCCGATCAGAGAACCATTGACGGTCAGTAGCTGATCTTTATATGCGCCGTACAAGCGCACATACTCGGAAACATCTGCAAGGCTCAATGCATCAACCTCAGCTATCCAACGCCGCAATCCAGACGCCGACATTCAAGACAACAACAATAGCCACCACAACCCTGAAAACGGTACCCATGATCGGCGTTCTCGGAGAAAACGCCCACAATATAGCGAGGCCGACGATGGACAGAAAACTGAATGCCAAGGCAACCGGCCCGTCAATAAAATTAATCATTTCCTGGACAAACTCGGTGAATTTATCAAACTGGTCACCATCCGCTGACCCAATGTCGTAATCAGCGCGAGCAACAAAACTGTAAGCCGCGCAGTAAGCGAACAACGGAAGCGAGCGAACAAAAGCTAGTGTTTTTTTCATGGTTTTTCTCCTTTAGAAAAATTTACTTGAGTAAATTCTGTATACGGTGTGAATAAATCGCCATCAAACTCATCGACCACTATCATTTTTATAGCCGGTGAGTCCCCTACCACCCAGCGCGCAGGTCGCCGCAACGCGGAGACCCAAAAAACGAGCGCCTGTGGGTCATTCCGATGTATGAAGTACATCAGAACAAAGAAAAATGCCCCCCAGATAACAGAGAGCAGAAAATTAGAAAGGAAGAAAACGCCAACAGAAGAAGCAACGACAAAAAAGAAAACCATCGCTGGTATTCCTGCCGTTAAGCGCGCAAGGAACAACTTGCGAACGCGTAGAGAGGGATCTTCCCTGTAATCCATGACAACACTCCTAACCCTGTTCGCGCATAATCCAGGCGAACGAATCCAAAACCCCAAACGGGATAATAAATTGGCCAACCGAATTGGCCCTTGGAGTAAGTTATCGCAACCAGTGCGATAGATAGGAGCGTTTAGACAGACTGAGCGCAAAGGCGCTAGTAGAGGTACACCGCTTCCGTACTATTGAACTTCCTTGTGCTCACAAAGCTGTAACGAATCGGTTGATGAATCATATTTAAAAACATGATTTACCGCATCGTCTCGAATAATTGCTATCTCAACAATACGCTTACCAACTGATTCACGGCTGATGTGAACCATTAAATCGACACTTGACACCAACTGCCGACCACACAAATCATAATCAAGCAAACCGCCAGATGCAATTAAATATTGAATTCTTTTTATGGCCTCCACTGCGCCGTTCGCGTGGATGCTCGTCGCACATCCTTTGTGGCCAGTATTAATAGCCTGGAGAAAAGCATCTGCCGCCAACGCCTCCCGAATTTCACCAACTATAATTCTGTCCGGATTTTGCCTGAGAGCGGTTTCGATCAACGTAGACAGGCCGACAGTAAGCTCGGGATCATGGAGGCGCTTTGGCGCTTCCATCGAGACAAGATTTGGAATAGACAGCAAAAGCTCCTGCGTATCTTCGCACGTAACCACCCTTTCGCTTTTATCAATAAAGTCGGCTAAACAGCGGAGCAAGGTGGTTTTCCCAGACCCCGTTGACCCACTAACAATAATGTTCGCCCCTTTTGCCACTTTCTTGGCAAGAAAATCTGCCGCTTCGGATGTTAACGTGTTATTAGCAACAAGATCTTGCATGGAAAAGTGTTTTTTGGGCGCTACGCGCAGCGTTAGCGTTGCGCCATAAGGAGAGACAGATTCCAAAGTACAACAGGCACGACTCTGATCCGGGAGCCTGGCATGCAGTATCCCGCTCGCCAAACTTTTTTGCTGGTCAAGCACAACCCCAATCTGTCGAATAAGCGTTTTCAACGCTTCCTCGTCAGCAAACCGACATGCGGTTAATGACATAACGCCGTTTTTCTCAACAAAAATCCTATCCCATCGGTTGACCATTATCTCTGTCACCCCAGGCTCAAGATACAAGCCAGAGATCGGCTCCATGTAATGCTCAACCAGCGACCACCGCTTGCGCGACACCTCATCAAGTTCTGCAAACATCCGTGTTTCAAAATTTCCCATCAGTATTCTTCCCCTAAAACAAACTCAATTAACGGCCAATTTTCTTCACCCAGCCTGAAGGTATCCGGCCTAACCTTTAGCCGGTGTCGGTCATCCGACACGACAACCGGCCATTCAGCGGCTCTAAATTTACGCTCATATAGTGAGCGTAAAGTTTCGTCGGTAAAAACATAGACCACTTTCTTGTAAAGACCCGCGCGGATATTCCGAAGGTGGCTGAGATAGTTGTAATAGATCCGAACATTGTTTTTATGCGATAGCTCAACTTCGAGAGCAATGGCATAGTTCGGATACTGAATGATGGCATCACAGTTCTTACCTTTCCCGCCACTGGCATTCATCCATTCTGGAGTTGCTGAAGAAGCGTCATCCAAACGGCTAATGACAGCTCGCTGCAACGTTAGTTCGTGAGCGAGCATGCCGAGAGTAGGGGGGTTCCGTTTGTATCGACCTAAAACGCCGTAAGAAGCCGCTAAACCCGCACCGGATTTTGACAAGCCGATCAGCTTCTCGTTTTGCGATAAAGGCAAGGGCTGCTCGGTGATAACACCCGCTGCCAGCAAGCGGCTATAAAACGCACCCTGGCCGGCCACAGAAACACCTAGCAGCTGACTCAACAAGCGTCGAGTTGAAAAGCCCCACTGATATAACCAACTCAACACAAGACGCTCTTTTTCCTTCGCTCTTGTTTTTGCGCCACCATCATTTTGCAAAGACATAAGACCCCCACCCGAAAACCCAAACAAGCAGCAAATCAAAAATAAAATTTACCCCAGTAAATTTTTTTGCAGCGGATTCTCCGCTGCAAGGCGGAATGGTTGGCCCAAGCCAACCACGCTTATTTGAGCGCCCACGCGAAAATATGCATTTCCGGTTTGATGTCGCGTTCAGCGAAAAATCAAACTTGCCCCCAAGGGCAACCAAAGGCGATAACACGCCCCAGCGTGTTAAGAGTTCTTTGCTCCCCAGAGCAAAGAACGCGGGCGCCTGTGCCGCCGCCCGATTAGGAGCAGGACAATTTGTGACGGGAAGGGACCCGGCGCAATTTGGCCGATCAGCGACGCGAACGGGCCAACCCCTTTTTGTGGCGGCGTCCAGCCGATCCGAAGGACGAACATATTCACGGCGACGATTTACTCGCCGGGGATTTGTGAAGCTCATAAAGGGGTTGGCCCGTTCGCGTAGCGAACA
>Ga0209692_10001454_pt1 | contig 32215 bp, 28 predicted proteins | sample tdDd472_FD_187129 | JGI IMG/M metagenome (GOLD analysis project Ga0209692, IMG submission 187129) | Marine sediment microbial communities from the Atlantic coast under amendment with organic carbon and nitrate - tdDd47.2 (SPAdes)... | ecosystem: Environmental > Aquatic > Marine > Coastal >...
CATGGTAAGGGCGGGGGTGGCCGGCCTTCTGCTGATGCTTTGCTGGACGGGACCGGCGGTCGGGGATCCCGAAGCCCTGGCCGAGGCGGTGGCCGAGGCCCAGAGGTCCGATCCCGCCCTGGCGGCGCTCGCCCCCGAGGACCTGGCCGCAGACCTGGCCGGCCTGACTCCCGAACCGGCGCTCCTGTCGGGGCGGGTCCTGGCGCGGTTGGGCGGTGGGGAGGGTCGTCGTCCGGACGGTCTGGCCAAGGCCGACCTGACCGGACCCTTTTATCGCCTGCGCCTGCGGCATCGGCAGTACCGGGACACCACCCGACAGAGCGGAGGCAGCCTGGAGGTGCGGCGGGGGCCGCTGACCCTGGCGGTGGGGGGGCTGGGCGTCCACGCGGGCCTCGGACTCCTGGCGGCCGGTCCCGGGCGGTCCGGGGGGCTATCCCTGGACGGGTGCTTTGCCAAGCCCACCACCCGGATCACCGGCTGGACCCTGGGGGATGATCCCCGGGCCTTTGCCGGCGGCGCCCTGGGCCTCAAGGTGGCCGGCGTCCGGATCCTGGGGTTCGCCGGGAATATCCGCCAACCCGGGGCGCCGCGGGTCAACGGAGCCCTCGTCGGGGTTGGAGACGCGGCGATGGGCCTGACGGTCCTGGCCCAGATGCGGGGGACGGAACGCGGAAGCAGCCTGGCCGGCCATGGGCGTCTGGCCGGTATGGATCTGCAGATGGAGGCGGCCCGTTGGCAGGCCGTCCCCGGCGCTCCCTGGCACGGGGCCGGGGCCCTGAAGCTTGGCTGGCGGCCCGACCCGCGCGTGGATCTGCAGGCCAATCTGGCGTCCGGGCCGGACGGCCACGGTCCCGGGGGCGGCTTACCCGTGGTGGAAATGGGGGACTGGGGTGGCTGGGGGTGGTCCCTGGCCGGGCGGTGGCGTCCCCGCCGGGGCTACCGGTTCGGGCTGCTGTTGGCCCGGGGACGCCGGCTTCAGGAAGCCTTGGACGCCGCCTGGATCCGGGGCAAGGTCCTGGAGGCGCGGGCCGACATGCCGGGACCCGCTCGCGGCCGGGTTGAATTCCGGGTGAGGTGGCAGGTGCGGAATCACTGGGACTGGTCGGCGGAGCATCCGTGGCTGCCGCCGGCCCAGGTGAAGCAGGACCGCAAAACCACCGTGTCCGGGGCCTATCGGTTGGGTTGGCCGAGCGGACAGGTTCGGCTTCAGTTGCGGGCCCATCACCGCAGCGGGACATCCACAGCCGGTTTGCGCTATTTAGGCGGTTTGGACGGATCGCGGTGGCTGACGCCCCATCTGCGGGTCCGGGGCGGCCTGTGGCTGGCCTGGGGCGACCCGGTGGATCTGATCGGGGCCGTGGTGCCCGTGCCCGGCCTGGTTGTGCCGCGGCACTGGGGGCACTGGGTCGCCGAGCGGGTTCTGGGCCTGCAGTGGGACGGGCCGCACCTGCGGGCCGCCGGTGGCCTGGCCAGCCGAACCCCGGATCCGTCGGTGGGGGGCCCGGATGTCCGTCAGGGATGGGTGGAGTTGAGCTGGAATTGGTGAGGGCCGGGTTTTGCCTAAAAGACCGGGCAGCGGGACCGATAATTCAGAGACGTGGCAAGTTGTTGACCGTCCCGGGCCCCCAAGCCTCGGACTGATCCACGGGAGACCCTCGGTTTTGGCACCAGGATTGGACAAATTGAATCTGTTCCGGGACGGGGCCCGTCCGGTGGGGAGCCCCTTGCGGGACCCCGAGGTGGCCCTCGCCCTGACGGAACTGGCCCTGCGGGACCAGCCCTGTGCCCTGCGGTCGATCACCCTTTTCACGTGGCTGCGACGATTCATCGGCCGACCCGGTTTGGCCGACTGCCTGTGTGATCTGCAGACGCTCATGTCCCGTCCCGACCCCATCGGGGCCCGCCTGCTGGCCGCCTGGCTGGAGGTGGTCTCTCCCGGACACCGGCTCATGCCTCTGGTAATGGGGTTTGCCTCCTCCCGGCGATTGACCATCCACCTGACCGCCCGTCCGCCGGCCAAGGGGTCCCATCTGGAGGCCTGGCAAACCCGTCTGCGTGAATTGAGCGACAGTTGCGCCAGCTTCCTCAGGGAGGTGGGCGTGGCGTGCCCGACCAGCCGGGACGTGCCTGGCATGGAGGCTCCCTGGCCGACCTTGCGCACCGGCTTGCAGGAGCTGCAGGCCCGGCGGGACGACGGCGGCGGCGCCATGCTGCGTTACCGCGAACTGATGGCCGACCTGCTGCGTCTGGAAACCGATGCCTGGCAGGAGCGGTTGAGCGACCTGGCCGGGCGGATTCATCCGTTCGAACCGGTCAAGGTGGCCCGGATGCTGCCGCGCCTGAACCAGGCCGACAGTGACATACGGGATCTGCGGCAGTTCATCGCCTGGGTGGACGAGGGGGACTTCAAGTCGGCCTTCGTGCGGCGGGAAAGTCGCCTGAACACGCTGTGGGAGCCCAAGGAAAAAGCCGGCCTGGAGAAGACCTTCAAGGGGCAGGCCGAATTGGGTGAACTCTACCGTCAATACCAGGAATGCCAGACGCGGCCCGTGGCCCTGGGCCGTTTGGCCTATGCCGTGGGACGGTTCATGGCCCTGCAGGATCACCTGGTGGCCGAGGGGATGTCCGAATCGCCCCTGGATCTGGCGCGCGCGTTGGAATTCGTCCAGGCCCACCATTGGCAGGGAGACGTGGCGGTGCCGCTGCAGCCCGGGGAGGAAGAGGTCCTGGTTCGGGCCCTGGACGGGGCGACCGCCCGGGGGGGCTGGCCCGTGACCGGGTTCGCCTTTGCCGCCGGCCAGCTGCTGCTGGATCTGCGGGCCGCCGAAACTGCGGCACCGTGGCCCGAGGATCTGCCCACGCCCCTGGGGCCCCATCCGGAAACCGGAGGCTATCTGCTGAATCAGCCGCCGGCTCCGGCGCCCTTGGAAGAGGTGATCGCGGCGGAGGCCGAACCGGAGGAGGAGCTGTCCGAAGAACAGGCCGAAGCCCTCAGCAACGCCCATATCAAGAATTTGGTCATGACCAACCTCATGTCCGTGAGCCTTCTGCTGGGGTTCCTGCGGAATCCCAAGGTGATTGCCATTCCGGGGCTGGTGTGCGACGTGGCACGGCGGACCCGCAATCCCCAGATCATCGAAACCATCGCCGTGGACCGGACTCTGCACACGGGCTTTGCCAACCGGGAAGTGCCCCGGATCTGCCTCATGAGCCCCTGCAACGTGTCCATCAAGATCCTGCGCAAGTTCATCCACGTTAAGTACGTGTCCAAGGTGGACATGAAGCGGATGGCCGCCGATAGGGCCGGCATCCGCAAGGAAGTGTCCCGGGAAATCGAGAAATATCTGGATGCCCTCTCCTGATCCGGTTGACTTGCCCCGCCCTTCATTCTACGTTTCAGCCGACATGAGCCATTGACCGTCCTGAGGCTTGGCCCCAACCTGAATTGGGGCTTCAGGAGTTGACCATGCTGGCAAAACGCATGCAGAACCTGGGGACCGAAACGGCATTCGAGGTTTTGGCCCGTGCCAAGGCCCTGGAGGCACAGGGGCGCGATATAGTGCACCTGGAAATCGGCGAACCGGACTTCGAAACGCCGCATAACATCATCGAAAAAGCGGTGTCGGCCCTGCGCTCGGGCTACACCCATTATGGTCCCTCGGCCGGTCTGCCCGAGGTCCGTCAGACCTTTGCCGGCCACATTGCCCGGGGCCGGGGCATCGATGTGGGGCCGGACAACGTGGTGATCTGTCCCGGCGCCAAACCCATCATCTACTTCCCGTTGACGGCCCTGGTGGACCCCGGGGACGAAGTGATCTATCCCAACCCGGGCTTTCCCATCTACGAGTCGGTCATCAAGTTCCTGGACGGCATTCCGGTGGCGCTGCCCCTGTCCGAGGAGAAGGACTTCTCCTTCGACATCGAGGATTTGCGCGGACTCATCAGCGACAAGACCAAGTTGCTGATCATCAACTCGCCCCAGAATCCCACCGGCGGGGTGCTCAGCTCCGCGGATCTGGACGCCATCGCCGAGCTGGCCGTGAAGCACGACTTCTGGGTGCTCAGCGATGAGATCTACAGCAAGATCATCTACGAGGGCGAGTTTGATTCCATTACCACCCGACCGGGCATGCTGGAGCGGACCATCCTGCTGGAGGGCCACTCCAAGACCTACGCCATGACGGGTTGGCGGCTGGGCTACGGCGTCATGCCGGTGGAGCTGGCCCAGGCGGTGGCCAAGCTGCAGACCAACTGCACCAGCTGCACCGCGGCCTTCACCCAGATCGCGGGGGCGGAGGCCCTCACCGGTCCCCAGGACGAGGCCCTGGCCATGGTGGCCGAGTTCAAGGTGCGGCGAGACCTGCTGGTGGACGGCCTGAATGCCATCGACGGCATCAGTTGCAAGCGCCCGCGGGGCGCATTCTATGTCTTTCCCAACATCACCGGGCTGAACCTGACCAGCAAAGAGGTGGAGACCCGCCTGCTGGACGAGTTCGGTGTGGCCGCCCTGGCGGGGACCTCCTTCGGCCGATACGGCGAAGGGTACCTGCGGTTCAGCTACGCCAACAGCCAGAACAACATTCGCAAGGCCCTGGAGCGGTTTGAGGAATTCACCACTGCGGTCCGGGCCGGCAACTAGCGGAGTATCATGGAAAAAAACCTGTACGTCATTGCCCTGGGCGGCAATGCCATTATTCCTGTCGGTCAGGAAGGCACCTTCGACCAGCAGATGGCCATCACGAACCAGACCATGGACACGGTGGCCGCCCTGGCCACCCGCGGCCATGAAATCGTCATGACCCACGGGAATGGCCCGGTGGTGGGCAACATCGTTTTGCGTTGCGACGCGGGCTACGCCAAGTACGACATCCCGGTGATGCCCATGTTCGTCTGCGGTGCGGACAGCCAGGGCGGACTGGGCTACATGCTGCAGCAGGCCCTGCAGAACAGCCTGCGCAAGGTGGGCATCGAGCGGGCCGTCGCCTCGGTGGTGACCCAGGTTCGGGTGGACGGTGCGGACCCCGCTTTCGACACCCCCACCAAGCCCATCGGGCCCTTCTATGATGAGCAGCAGGCCGACCTGGTGCGCAAGGAGAACGGCTGGACCGTGGTAAAGGATGCCAACCGCGGCTGGCGGCGGGTGGTGCCCAGCCCCAAGCCCATCGAAGTGGTGGAATACGCGGCCATCAAGGCCCTGGTGGACGGCGGGGTGCTGACCATCGCCGTGGGCGGCGGCGGCGTGCCGGTGGTGCGCAACGCCGCGGGCGACCTGGAAGGGGTGGACGCGGTCATCGACAAGGACCGCGCCAGCGACCTGCTGGGCCGTCTGATCGGGGCCGACATCCTGGTCATCATCACCCAGGTGGACAAGGTCTACGCCCACTTCGGAACGCCTGAGCAGGAGGCCCTCGACGTGCTGCCCGCCAGCCGGGCCCAGCGCATGCTGGATGACGGGGAATTCCCCGCCGGGAGCATGGGCCCCAAGATCGAGTCCGCCATTTCGTTCCTGGCCGGCGGGGGCAAAGAGGTGATCATCACGTCTCCGGAGAAGTTCCTGGACGCGGTGGACGGCAAGGCCGGCACCCGGGTGGTGGCCGGCTGATCCGGACCCGACCGTGCGGATATCCGCCGTTGTCCCTTTTTTGTGCCTAGGGTAGTGTCTACCCGGGATTGAATTGTCCTAACTGACTTTCCTGGAGGATTCCCTCATGGCCCGCAAAGTCCTGGTCATCGGCTCCGGCGGACGCGAACACGCCATCATCCGTCAGCTGGCGGCCTCGCCCCAGCAGCCTGAGCTGTTCTGCTGTCCCGGCAATCCCGGGACCGCGGCCCAGGCCACCAACGTGGAGCTGGACGTGGCTGACCACGACGCCATCGTCGCCTTCTGCCAGGCCCAGGACATTGATCTGGTGCTGGTGGGGCCGGAAGATCCACTCATCGCCGGTCTGGCCGATTCCCTGCACAAGGCCGAGATCTCCGTGTTCGGGCCCGGCGCCATGGGCGCCCGTCTCGAAGGCGACAAGGAGTTCGCCAAGGAAGTCCTGGCCAGCGCGGGGGTCCCCACGCCCCATTACCACGCCTTCAGCAGTTCCCACGCTGCCCTCAAGCACCTGGACAACATGGACATGCCCGTGGTCATCAAGGCCTGCGGGGCGGCCCAGGGCAAGGGCGTGGCGGTGTGTTCCGTGCGCGAGGAGGCCGAGGCCTTCGTGCGCGACTGCCTGGACGAGCAGCGCTTCGGCGGGTCCGGTCTGCGCATCCTCATCGAGGAGTGCATCTTCGGCCCCGAACTCTCGGTCCTCATCGTGACCGACGGCCAGGACTACTGCCTGCTGGCGCCCAGCCGCGACCACAAACGCATCGGCGAAGGCAACACCGGCCCCAACACCGGTGGGATGGGGGCCTATGCCCCGGTGAAACTGCCGGATGAGTTGTACAGCCAGATCGACGTGCAGGTGGTGCTGCCGGTGTTGGCGGAACTGCGCCGTCGGGACATTCCCTACCGGGGCGTGCTCTACGCCGGCCTCATGCTCACCGAGGACGGGCCGCAGGTTCTCGAATTCAACTGCCGCTTCGGGGATCCGGAAACCCAGGTGGTCCTGCCGCTGCTGAAGGGGGACTTCCTGGAACTCTGCCGCAGCACGGCCGAGGGCCGGTTGGGTGATTACCTGCAGGGGTTGCACGAGGTGGAGGACATGCAGCCCGAGGACTGGCCCGGCGCGGGCCTGACCACCTGGCTGCGCCAGTGCGTGGTGGTGGTGGGGGCCTCGGACGGGTACCCCGGCAACTACCTCAAGGGCAAGCCCATTACGGTGCCCGCCGACCGGGACGACAGCGCCTGGACCATCCATGCGGGCACCCGTCTGGACAACGGCCAACTGGTCACCAGCGGCGGGCGTGTGCTCGGCGCGGTGGGGCTGGGCCTGAACCTGGAACAGGCCCGCAGCGCGGCCTATCAACTGCTGGACGAAACCCATTTCGACGGCTTGATCTTCCGGCGCGACATCGCCGGTAAAGGAGACCTGTAACATGGCTGGAAAAGCGAAAGCCGCGGCCCGGTCCGGACGCGTCGTCATCCTGTTGGGCAGCAAGTCCGACCTGCCCGTCATCGAAGGCATGTATCCCCTTCTGGAACGGTTCGGCCTGAGCTGGGACGTGGAGATTGCCTCGGCCCACCGCCAGCCCGACAAGCTCAAGCGCGTGGTGCGCCGCAGCGAGAAGGGCGGTACCGAAGTGTTCGTGGCGTGCGCCGGCATGGCCGCCCACCTGCCCGGCGTGGTGGCCTCCCTCACCGGCCTGCCGGTGATCGGCGTGCCCGTGGCCGCCGGCCCGCTGGCCGGGGTCGACGCCCTGCTGTCCATTGTTCAGATGCCGCCCGGCGTGCCCGTGGCCACGGTGGCCGTGGGAAGCGCCGGTGCCAAGAACGCCGCCTGTCTGGCCGCGCGCATGATCGCCCTGAAGGACGGCAAGGTCGCCGCCGCGGTGGAAGACTACCGCAAGGACCTGGCCCGGGGCGGCCGCTGAACCATGACCCGGGTTTTCCCCACCCTTGAAGACGCCGCCGCGGCCCTGGCCGACGGCGGCGTTCTTCTGCTGAACACCGACACCCTGCCCGGCTTCCACGGCCGGGCCGACCGGCCCGAAACGGTGGCGCGCCTGGCGGCCCTGAAGGGGCGTCCCGACGGCAAGCCCCTGCTGGTGCTGGCCGGTTCGCCGGACCAGGCCGCGAGTGTGACCCAACCGTGGAATACCCGTCAGGCGGAGGCCTGCCGTCGGTGCTGGCCTGGACCGTTTTCCCTGATTTTGCCGGCCGGCGCAGACCTGGCCCCGGCGGTGACGGCGGGCGGCGGCACCGTGGCGGTGCGGGTGCCCGCGCCGGGGGCTCTGCGGGACCTGATCCTGGCCGTGGGCGCACCCCTGGTGTCCACGAGCGTAAATGCCGCCGGCGAGGCCCCCTGTGGGGATTTGGCCTCTTCCGTCGATCGATTCGGCGACCGGGTGGACGGCCTGTGGGACGACGGGCGGGCGCCGGCTTCCAGCCGCCCCAGCGCCCTGGTGGATCTGACGGTCTGGCCCCCGGTGCTGGTGCGACCCGGACCCCGTGACCTGCCGTCATTTGACTGAGCGCGGCATATCTTGACGCTGTTCGACGTGTCACCTAATTTTGCCCTGTAACCGCTTCGGAAGGCATCCATGACCGACCAGGTCCTTTTCCTGTGCACGGGCAACACCTGCCGCAGTCCCCTGGCCGAAGTCATGGCCCGGTCGCTCTGCGGAGGGACACGGGTGATCTTCGGGTCGGTGGGGCTGGAGGCCAAACCCGGGTGTCCGGCCAGCCGGGAGTCGGTGGCCGAAGCGGCCGGTCGCGGATTGGATCTGAGCGGACACCGGTCCCGGCCCGTGACCGCCAACCTGCTGCAGCAGACGGCCTGGGTCATCGGCATGACGCGGTCCCACGCGGCCATTTTTCGGTCGCGTTACGGGGCGCAGTTCGATGGGAAAATCGGGATTCTGGGCTTGCCGGGGCACGACCTTTCCGCCGGCGGGTTCTCGCCCGAGGCGGAAGAAATCGACGATCCTTACGGCGCTGGCCCGACCCACTACGCGGCGGCCGCCGTCCAGATAGAGCGCCTGCTGCACCGCTGGCGCGACGTGTTCATGAACCCGGAGGGACTCGCCCCATGACCGCCACCATCGCCATCGGTTCAGACCACCGCGGGTTCCCTCACAAGACGCGGCTCATCGCGTACCTGGAAGCCGAGGGATACACGGTGAAGGATTTCGGCTGCCCCAGCGAGGACTCCGCCGATTACACCGATGCCGCCTTGCCCGTGGCCGCCATGGTGGCCGACGGCGACGCGGTGGGCGGCGTGCTGATCTGCGGTTCGGGCATCGGCATGAGTATCGCGGCCAACAAGGTCAAGGGCGTGCGCGCCAGCCTGTGCTTCACCGAAGACCAGGCTCGCACCACCCGTCAGCACAACGACAGCAATGTTCTTTGCCTCAGCGGCGACGGCGTCGACCCCGACACGGCGGTCGAGTTGTTCAAGGCCTGGATCGCTGCGCAGTTCGAGGGCGGCCGACACGCCCGCCGGGTCGACAAGTTCGTGGCCTGGGAAAATAACCACATGAAACAGGAGTAAGGCCCATGTACGACGAAGTGCGGAAAACCGATCCGGCCATCGCCGGGATCCTCGACGCGGAACTGGGGCGTCAGCGCAGCCAGTTGGAAATGATCGCGAGCGAGAACTTCACCAGCCGGGCGGTCATGGAAACCGTGGGCTCCTCCCTGACCAACAAGTACGCCGAAGGGTATCCCAAAAAGCGATACTACGGCGGATGCGTTCACGTGGACGAGGCCGAAACCCTGGCCAAGAGGCGGGCCATGGAACTGTTCGGGGCCGAACGCGCCAACGTGCAGCCCCACAGCGGGTCCACCGCCAACATGACGGCCTACCTGTCGGTGCTGAGCCCCGGCGACAAGATCCTGGGCCTGAGCCTCAGCCACGGCGGCCACCTGACCCACGGCCATCCGGTGAACTTTTCCGGTCTGCTGTTCGAGGCCATCCACTACGAGGTGTCGCAGGAGACCGAGACCATCGACTACGACAAGCTGCGGGATCAGGCCCTGCGCGAACGCCCCAAGATGATCGTGGGCGGGGCCAGCGCCTATCCGCGATTCTGGGACTACGAAAAACTGCGCAGCATTGCCGACGAGATCGAGGCTGTCCTGCTGTTCGACATGGCCCACATCGCGGGTCTCGTGGCCGGCGGGGTTCATCCCAGCCCCGTGCCCCACTGCGACATCGTCACGTCGACCACGCACAAGACCCTGCGCGGGCCCCGGGGCGGCATCGTGCTGGCCAAGAAGGACTTCTTCAAGAACATCAACAAGATGAACTTCCCGGGCATCCAGGGCGGACCCCTCATGCACGTGGTGGCGGCCAAGGCCGTGTGTTTCCACGAGTGCATGCAGGACGACTTCAAGGTCTACGCCAAGGCCATGGTGGACAACGCGGCCGTGCTGGGCGAGGCTCTGCTGGAGCAGGGATTCCACCTGGTCAGCGGCGGCACCGACAACCACCTGTTGCTGGTCAACGTGGCCGGCAAGGGTCTGACGGGCAAGGCCATGGAAGAGCTGTTGGAGCACGTGGGCATCACCTGCAACAAGAACACCGTGCCCTTCGACAAGGAGAGCCCCTTCGTGACCAGCGGCGTGCGGCTGGGCACGCCGGCGCTGACCACCCGCGGCATGGGCCCGGACGAGATGCGGCGTATCGCGGCCATCATCGGCGGCGCGGTGGAGAATCAGGACAACGAGGACGCCCTGAACGGTCTGCGCGGCCAGGCCGAAGAACTGTGCAAGGCCTTCCCCCTGTACCCGGGGATGTAACCGCCACCGGCGGGAGGATGAACAGTGAAGTGCCCCAAATGCGGCATTGAGGAAGACAAGGTCGTCGACTCGCGGGCGGTGCGGGATGGCCGCGCCGTCCGCCGTCGTCGCGAGTGTCTGGCCTGCGGGGCGCGCTTCACCACCTACGAGGCCCTGGAAACCCGGCCGGTGCTGGTGGTCAAGCGCAGCGGCGAGCGGGTGGCCTACAATCGGCCCAAGGTCATCGTCGGGGTGACCAAGGCCTGTGAGAAACGCCCGGTGGCCCTGGAGGAGATCGAGATGATCGTGGACCGGGTGGAGGAACGCCTGGTCGAGGAGGGGCGCCGGGAGGTGCCCAGCGAATCCATCGGGCGTTTTGTCCTGGACGAACTGCGCCACGTGGACGAGGTGGCCTATGTCCGCTTCGCCTCGGTTTACCGCAGTTTCCAGAGTGTGGATGAATTTTTCGCCCTGTTGAGCGACCTGCGCTCGGGGAAGGATGACCCCCGGTGACCGACCACCTGGACAACGACTCCCAGCCCGAGGAACCCGTCGGCCCCCGGGACCAGCAGGGGTTCGATCACCTTGAACCGCACCCGGATCATCCCGAGGCCCTGCGCCGCAAGGCGGAGGCCGAGGCCCGCGCTGCAGCGGACCTGGCGGCGGCGGATGCGCCCATGGGCATCCTGGACCACCTGGCCGATCTGCGGCGGGTCCTCATCGATTCCTCCATCGCCGCCCTGCTCGGGGCCGTTCTGGCCTGGTTCGTTTCGGCCCAGCTTTTGGAACTCCTCATTGCGCCCATCATCGAGGAAGGCGTCTACTTTACGGCGCCCAACGAGGCCTTTCTGACCCGTCTGAAGCTTTCCGGGGCGGTGGGGCTCTTCGTGGTGGCCCCCTTCATTTTCTTCAAGATCTACATGTTTATCCTGCCCGGGCTGCACCGGAAGGAAAAGAAGGTGGTCACGCCCCTGCTGCTGGCCACCACCGCCCTGTTCTACACGGGGGTGGCCTTCGCCTACCTGGTGGTCATTCCCCAGGTCATCACCTTCCTGTTGAGCTTCGGGACCTCGGTCATGGAACCCCTGATCGGCGTAGGTCCCTATTTCAACTTCGTTTCGCGGCTTTGCCTGGCTTTCGGACTGGTGTTCCAGTTGCCCATCCTGGTCCTCTTTCTGAGCCTTCTGGGGATCGTCAACCCCCGAATCCTGCTGAAAACCTGGCGGATTGCGATTATCATCATCTTCAGCCTGTCGGCGATGCTGACGCCGCCGGACATCGTCAGCCAGGTCATGATGGCGGGGCCGGTGCTGGTTTTGTATATCGTGTCCGTGCTGGTGGCCATCGCGGTGACCCGGAACCGGCGGAAACAGGATTGACAAGCTCAATAAATTGCGAATATTTGAGAGTTGAGGCGGCGTCCCGGACCGCTTCAACCAAACCCGACGCCTTTCCATTCGAGAGTGGGGATCCATGTCGTTGCTGGACCGCGAACGCATCAAGCTGATTACGCTGCAGAAGAAGATCGGTCCGGCCCTGGCCAAAGTGGACCAGGAGTTCCGTCGTATCACCGACGGGGACAGTCCCCTGACCGGGGAGATCTGCGAGCATATTCGTCAGGGTAAGAGCAAACGGTTCCGGCCCACGCTGCTGCTGCTCGCGGCCCAGGACGACGACGGCCTGGCCCCCGAGGCCATCACCGCTGCCGCCAGCGTGGAACTGGTGCACACGGCCACCCTGGTGCACGACGACTTCATCGACGAGGCCCTGACCCGTCGCGGCCTGCCCTCGGTGAACGAGAAGTACGGCTCCAGCGCCGCCCTCATCATGGGGGACTACCTTTACAGCAAGGCCCTGCACAACCTGTGCGCCGGCGGACTGCACCACGCGGTGGAACTGCTGGCCCGCACCACCGTGCTCATGAGCGAGGCGGAGATGCTGCAATTGGAGCACCGCTTCGACATGGACATTACCGAGGACCGCTACCTGCAGATCATCTACCAGAAGACCGCGTCCCTCATTGAGAACAGCTGCCGGATCGGGGTGTCGTTCAACCGGCGATTGGCCGAGGCCGAGGAGGCCTTCGGGATCTTCGGCTCCCAGACCGGTCTGGTGTTCCAGATCACCGACGACATCTTCGATTATCTGGGCGACGCCCGCCGGCTGGGCAAGCCCACCGGCCAGGACTGGGAGGAGGGGCGCATCACCCTGCCGCTCATTGCCGCCTACCGCAACGCTCCGCCCGAAGTGAAAGTCCGCATCCGGGAACTGGCCGTGGAACGGGACACCGCCGTGCGCGCCGACTGCTGGGACGAGGTCAAGGGCCTGGTCACCGAGTACGGCGGCATCGACTATGCCCAGACCAAGGCCCGCCAGTTCGGCGAAGAAGCCAAGTCCGCCCTGGAACCCGTGGCGTCCGGTCCGCAGAAGGACCTCCTGGCCGTGGCCGTGGAATACGTGATCAACCGCCTCAACTGATTCGGAAAAGAGACCGCATGACCGACAAGGAAAAAACCCCCGGGACGACGGACCCGTCCGCCGCCTTCAGCATGCCCGACGAAACGGCCGGCTTCGCCCTGGCCGAGCGGTGTGTCTGGCACCTGCTTGAGAAGGCCGGCGAAGACCTGGTGATTCTGGACATGCGCGGCCGCTCCGACGTGTGCGACTTCTTCGTGCTGGCCTCCGGCAAATCGGACACCCAGGTGCGGGCCCTGGCCAAGCACCTGCAGGACCACCTGGTGGAGGCCGGGCACAAGCCCAAGGGCATCGAAGGCATGAGCGAGGGCCGCTGGGCCCTGCTCGACTACTTCGACGTGGTGGTCCACGTGTTCAAAACCGATTCCCGCGAATACTTCCAGCTCGACAAGCTGTGGGGCGACGCCGGACGCCTGGACCTGGCGCCGGACTGGTTCGCCGCCGCGGATGTGGCCGGCCGCCACCCTGATCTGAAATTCATCACCAATGCCGGCGATGGCGCCGCCGAATGAGAAACGGACCATCATGATTGAGGATCTGCTGCGCAAGGGACTCCTGGAAAGCCTGGAGAAATACAGCGTCTTCGAGGAAGACGTGACCATCGAGCTGGAGAAACCGCGCACCCGGAGCCACGGGGACCTGAGCACCAACCTGGCCCTCATGCTGGGCGGGCGGCTCAAGAAGAATCCCCGCGAGTTGGCCGGCGAGATCGCTGCGGCGGTGGACTTTCCCAAGGACATCGTCGAGTCGGTGGAGATCGCCGGACCCGGGTTCATCAACTTCCGCATCGCCCGGCCCTGCCAGGTGGACCATCTGATGAACGTGTGGGACCCCAAGGGCGCCCTGCAGGAGATCAAGACGGGCGGCGGCAAACGCATCAACGTGGAGTTCATCAGCGCCAATCCCACCGGCCCGCTGAACGTGGTGTCTGCCCGGGCGGGCGCCTTCGGCATGTGCATGGTGCGGTTGCTGGACGCGGTGGGCTACGACGCCCACGCCGAATACTATGTGAACGACGCCGGGCGTCAGGTGAAGCTGCTGGGCGCCTCCCTGCGGGCCCACTACCTGCAACTGGCGGGCGACACCGTGGAGTTCCCCGAAGGCGGGTACCAGGGCCGCTACCTGGAGATCATGGCCGGCGAGCTCATGGAGCAGGACACGACCGCCGTGCAGAAGGCCGCCAGCGCCTTCAACGACGTGAGCTTCCAGCGCATCAGCGCGCCCGACGGCAACGCCGAGGACTGGCGCAAGCTGCCGGAAACCGAGTCCATCCGCTGCTTCTCCAAGTACGCACTCATGAAGATCCTCGGCTGGCAGCGCGAAACCTGCCACCGCTTCGGGCTGAATTTCGAGACCTGGTATTTCGAGTCGGAACTGCACGAGACCAAGCGCATCGAGCGGGCCATGGAGCGCCTGGTGAAGTTGGGGTCCGTGTACGAGGACGAGGAGGCCACCTGGTTCCGGGCCACCGACTACGGCGACGAGAAGGACCGGGTCCTGGTGCGCAGCGACGGCATGCCCACCTATTTCCTGGCGGACATCGCCTACCACTACCACAAGTTCCAGCGGGGCTTCGAGCACGCCATCGACTACTGGGGACCGGATCATCACGGGTACATCCAGCGCATGCAGGGGGCCATGGAGGCCCTGGGCATCGCGCCCGGCTGGCTGGAAGTGGAAATCCTCCAGCACGTGACCTTCCTGGAGGACGGCCGGCCCATCAACATGTCCAAGCGCAAGGGCCAGTTCGTGACCATGGACTCCCTCATGGAGGAAGTGGGCTCCGATGTGGCCAAGTACTTCTTCCTCATGCGCAAGCCCAACAGCCACCTGGATTTCGATCTGGACCTGGCCAAGGAGCAGAGCCGCGACAACCAGGTGTGGTACATCAAGTACGCCCATGCCCGGATCTGCAGTGTGCTGAAAAAGATTGAGGTGGAGGAGGGGTTCGTGCCCGGCGATCCCACCGTCAAATCCCTCAACCGGCTCACCGAAGACGCGGAGTGGAGCCTGGTGCGGGAACTGGTGCGGCTGCCTCAGGTCATCGTGTCGGCGGCCAACAGCCGTGAGCCGCACCGGCTGACCGGCTACCTCATCGAGGTGGCCTCGCAGTACCACCAGTTCTATCACGAGTGCAAGATCAAGGACCAGACCCCCGAGGTGCGCGAATCCCGTCTGCACCTGAGTCTGGTCACCCGCCACGTGCTGCGGGTCGTTATGGAAATCATCGGGGTCGATGCCCCCGAAAAACTGGAAGAGAAATCCTGACATGAGCATTCTTGTTGTCGGCTCGGTCGCCTATGACACCATCGAAACGTCCCGTGAAAAGCGCGAACGCCTGCTCGGCGGCAGCGCCAGCTTCTTCGCCATGGCCACCCTCGGCCGCACCGAGGTGCGCTGCGTGGGCGTGGTGGGGGACGACTTCCTCCAGTCGGATCTCGATCTTCTCGCCGAACACGGCGCCGACGTGTCGGGTATCCAGCAGGTGCCCGGCCAGAGCTTTCACTGGTCCGGCCGGTACCATGCCGACATGATCGAGCGCGACACCCTGGCCACCGAGCTCGGTGTCTTTGCCGACTTCCAGCCCGAGATTCCCGCCGCCTGGCTGGGCAGCGAATACCTCTTCCTGGCCAACATCCATCCGGCCCTGCAGGCCCATGTGCTGGACATCGTCACCGACGCCAAACTGGTGGCCCTGGACACCATGAACCTCTGGATCGACACCACGCCGGAGATCCTGGCCGACGTGATCGCCCGGGTGGACGTGCTGCTGGTGAACGACGGGGAGGCCCGCATGCTCACCGGAAAGCGTAGCCTGGCTCACGCCGCAGATGACATCCGCGCCATGGGACCGCGCCACGTGATCATCAAGAAGGGGGAGCACGGCGCGCTGTACTTCGGTCCCGAAAGCGTGCTGGCCGTGCCGGCCATCATCCTGGACGACGTGATCGACCCCACCGGCGCGGGCGACTGCTTCGCCGGCGGGTTCATGCGCTCGGTGGCCCTGGCCGGCGCCGACCGGCAGTCCGGTGAAGGCGTTTTCCGTCAAGCCATGCTGGACGGCACCGTAACCGCCAGTTTCTGTCCCGAGGGGTTCAGCATGGAAGGCCTGCTGAAAATCGATGACGCCGCCTACGAGGCGCGCCTGGCTGTCCTCAAGGGCATGATGGTGCCCTGAGGGCCCTAAGGCCGCACTTACCAACGAATTCATGACCTTTTGAAATCACAGGTTGTGTGGTTAATTATCGTGTGATAATATCTATCCTTCGGTTCACCCATCCTTGGTTGGAAGGCCCTCGCCCGGTTTTTCCGACAGGGCCGTCGCCTGTCAGAGGCCCCAGATTGCGGCTGAACCATCTTTTTTTAATACATAGCCGGTTTCGAGGAGCACACTTTGGAGTGGGAAACCAACGAGCGGGACGCCTGGGTGGTTGACGCCCAGCGCTGGATCGAACAGATCAAAGGCGTTCTGCAGTGCAAGATCGACCTGGACGGCGAGGGGGAAATCCTCGGTGTCCATGTAGTCGCCGGCATGGACCGCGAGCCGCGCCATCTGGTGCGGGACGTGGAGAGTCTGCTCAAGGCCCGCCTGGATATCGACGTCTTCTACAAGAAAATCGGAGTGGTGCAGGTGTTGGACAACGGTGAGCCCCAGGCGCCCGTGGCCGAGACCAAACCCGCACCGGCACCCGCGCCTGAGACCGCGCCCCGGCCGGAACTTCAGGCCGCGGCGGTGGCCGGCGGTTCCGGACCCCTGACCGGTGGCGTGTCTTTCCATCCCCCGCAAGACCTGGATGAGGACAGCCCCGCGCCCGCCTTTACAGCCGAACCGGCGGCCGAACAGGCCGCGCCTGCGGCCGCGGATCCCGTCCCCGATATTCCCGACCCCATTCCCGCCGTGCTGTTGGCTGAGGAGGGTGCGACGCGGGTGATCTGCAGCGGGGTGGGTGTGATGGCGTCCGACATGATCGTACGGGCGGAGGTCCAGTTGCGGGCCGGCAGCCTGGAAGCCCGCGGCACCCGTGAAGGGCCCAATCACGCCGGCAGCGACCTGGACCTGGTGGCCCGGGCCGTGCTGGACGCTCTGGGACAGATGCTGGAGGACCCCGTCCTGCTGCATCTCAAGGAGATTCGCCTGGAGGAGTTGGGCGGGCAGATGGTGGTGTTAGTGGCCGTGGATCTGGTGGAAGGGCGGCGCACCGAGACGCTGTTCGGCGCCTGTCGTAGCGGTCACAATCGCCAGCAGGGTGTGGTTTACGCCGTGCTGGACGCCGTGAACCGCCGCCTGGCCCTGCTGGGGCTGAAGGCCGGCGAGGCCTCCGGCTGACCGAATCGGGAAAAATCCACCCCGGACCTTGAACCTGTTCCCCCCTGAACTTATCATCTGCGCAACATGTGCTCCCCTGCGGACGCGCCGACGCGCCCGCCCCCCGTTCCCGGCCGGAGGAATTCCATGAAGTACGCTGACAGTGGCGTGAACATCGATGCGGCGACCCAGGCCCTGGCCCGCAGCAAGGACGCCATCCGGTCCACCTGGGATTCAAGGGTGAAGAACGAGATGGGCGCCTTCGGCGGACTGTTCCAGGCGGCGCCGGGGGAGCCCCTGCTCGTGGCCAGCGTGGACGGCGTGGGCACCAAGGTGATGATCGCCCGCATGGCCGGCCGCTACAACACCGTGGGGCAGGACCTGGTGAACCACTGCGTGGACGACATCCTGGTGCAGGGTGCCGAACCGCTGTTCTTCCTGGACTACTTCGCCACCAGTAAGCTGGAACAGGATGTGCTGCCGGCCATCATCGAAGGCTTCGCCATCGGCTGCCGCGAGAATGGCGCCGCGCTGCTGGGCGGCGAGACGGCCGAGATGCCCGGCGTGTACGGTGAGGGCGAGTTCGATTTGGCCGGGACCATCGTGGGGCGGGTTTTGCCGGAGCAGGTTATCGATGGGAAAGCCATTGCCGCGGGCGACAAGGTCTGGGGACTGCCCAGCACCGGACTCCACACCAACGGGTACTCCCTGGCGCGGGCCGTACTCTTCGACAAAGCCGGCTACAAGGTGGAGGACACGCCCGAGGCCCTGGGCGGCGCCTCCGTGGCCGACGCCCTGCTCGCGGTCCACAAGAGCTACCTGCACGACGTGCGCGCCGTCTGGGACAGGTTCGGCCGCGAGGCCGTGCACGGGCTGGCCCACATCACCGGCGGAGGTTTCTACGACAACATTCCGCGTGTGGTGCCCGACGGGTTGTGCGTGAAGGTCGACGCCACCACCTGGGAGCCCCTGCCCATCTTTCGGCTGATCGCACAGAAGGGCGGCGTGGCCGCGGAGGAGATGTACCGGGTGTTCAACATGGGGATCGGGCTGGTGGTCATCGCGCCGGCGGAGGTGGATCTCGGGGAACTGCCGGATCTGAAGGCCGTGCTGATCGGTGAAGTGGCGGCGGGAGATGAAAAGGTCTCAGTTTCCTTCTAGCGGATGCTTCCGTGATCAGGGTTGCATCGGGTTTCAGTTAGTACCTTATCCGGTTCCTGAAGGCGTTGAAGATCTTCTGCAATGCCTCGATTTCCTTTGTGTCCGAGGTTCCGGATGCTGCAAGGCTCCGGAGCCAACGGTCATACCCGTTTGAGCCAGCTCTGAATTGGTCTCTGGTGACCGGGTTGACTGCTGGACGAAAGTGAAATTTTCGAAAGTCAGGTTCCAGGCTTGCTGCACGAAGGAGGTGCCGGCGGGCACGATCATAATGGCCGAGAGCCATGTCAACCACGGCCGCATTCAACATCCCGTTCCATGACGATCCCCAGTACATCATTCCGTTTCCCACTTCACAGAAAATGGCGGCATTCGGTTCGATGTCGAACAGGCTGTTCCGCCAGTCGACGGATATTCCGTGCCCCAGAATCAATTGGGGACCGAAGGGGACTTCGAGGGAGGCAAATCTCGGGGACCTGAGGACATGACCGGGACCGAGGCGGTCAGCCTGATCGGCATCACTCGCGGAAATGGGGGGCTGGAAGACGTGGACCTCCAAAATCCCTCCATCCAGATGGATGCCCGGTTGAAGAAAAGCCTTGGCCGATTGCTTGGACAACTGGACCGCCCTGACCACCGGATCCGCGGGGATGCCCGGTGAAACCTCTGCCTCCGCCCGCCCTCTCATACCCATTGTTCCCCAGGCCAGAATTACCAGGACCAGGCCGGGCAAAACCCATCTTTGCGCCCGAATCCTGGTGGGGACCAGATGGACGAGGGCCAGGTAGAAACCCGCCACCGCCAGATAGGCCAGATACGGATGAGATTGCTTGGCCAGGGGCAAGGCCGGCGCGAGGCTCAGGAGGGTCCAAGCAAAAGCGACCAGGGGAAAGCGATTCCCCTTGCGGTAAACGGCGACCGCCCAGGCGACCCAAACCAGGAAGAATGCCAGGCCGACCATCCCATAGACGGGATTCATCCGGCTTGTGAACTGAGGGTTGAACGTCGCAACCCACCAGCCGTACTTGGCCAGGTTGTTCAGCAGGGTCACGGCCCCGCCGACAGCATAGGTGTCCCCGGCTCCGTGGGCGAAATGCCGCATGACCAAAAGGCTTTCTCCCAGAGCGGCGAGAAGCAGGATGCCCACGACGGACCATCGGACCCGTAAGTGTGAGCGGGACGACCCAATTCCTGCCATCAGCATGAATGAGAACAGGAATGGAAGCCCGAGTCCGGATTCTTTGGAAAGGAAAGAGCCAAGGGCGAACAGGGCCGACATAAGGACGGCAGTCCGGCCGGAGGGGGCCAGCCAGCGGTCGATGGCGAGGAGCGCAAAGGTCCCGCCCAGGAGTTCCTGGACCCCTGATCCCCAGTAAACCGGAGTGAAGGAGAAGGGAGAGACTGCAAAAAGAAGGGCGGCGAGCAGGGCGGCAACGGGATCAAGCCCCACGGACCGGCCAATCCTGAGGAGCAAAAGAGAAGACAGGAAATGGAGCGCAATTCGGCAGACCGTGTGGGCGGTGGCGCTCAGGCCGAAAATCTCCCAAGTGAAACTCCACCAAACAGTTTGACTTATCCACCTAGCCTGAAATTGGGGGGCAGGAATTGTACCGGAAGCCCTGGCAAGTTGGCCCCAATCATCCAGGCACCACCAGGAATCGAAGGCGTGTAAATGGGCGACGATCGTCACCATCAAGACAAGGATCCCGCTAAAAAGATTGGGCCTGGAAAACTTCATGGATAACCCGTTGGAAAATGTCGGTCCGCCCCTCCTGAAGACATTCTATGATGCGAGGATGGGACGGACCAGAAAAAAGGGCGGAGCCGCAAGGCCCCGCCCTTTCCTTTTGCCCGAGGGTATCAGGCCTTCTTCTTCTGAGTCGCCAAAGACACCACAATCAGCGTCAGGAAGCTCAGCGGAATCGAAATGATCCCCGGCTGCCCCAGCGGATGCAGCGCATCGGCCGCCGTCTTGCCGTAAGGTCCGGCAAACATCGCCGGTCCGGTGAGGATGATCCCCAGCGCCGCCACAATCCCCACAAAGATGGAGGACGTGATTCCGGCCGCCGTCGTCTTGGGCCAGAACAGCAGCATGAGAATGGCCGGCAGGTTCGCCGACGCCGCCACGGCGAAGGCCCAGCCCACAAGGAAACTCACGTTCACACCCTTGAACACGATGCCCAGGATGATGGCCACGATGCCCACGCCGAAGGCGGCGATCTTGCCGGCGCGCACCTTTTTCTTCTCGCTCAGCTCCATGCCCCCGAAGCGGTCCATGAGGTCATGGGCCACGGCGCCCGAGGCCGCCACGATGAGCCCGGCCACGGTGCCCAGCACGGTGGCAAAGGCGATGGCCGAGATGATGGCGAACAGAACACCGCCGAAGCTGAGGGCCAGCAGCGGCGCGGACATGTTGTTGTCGGCCGGGTTGATGGTGCCGGAGATGCCCGCGCCCAGACCCATGAACAGGGTCAGGATGTAGAAGAACCCGATGGCGGCGATGGCCACGATGGTGGACTTGCGCGCGCAGGCCGGGCTCGGCACGGTGTAGTAGCGGATCAGGATGTGGGGCAGGGCCGCCGTCCCGAAGAACAGGGCGAGCATGAGGGAGATGAAGTTGGTCTTCTCCCAGCCCGTCTTCACTTTGAACTTCACGCCGGGTTTCATCTGGTCGGTGCCGCTCACGGTCTTGGGATAGTAGACCGTGATCTTGGTGCCGGCCTCGTCGCCCACCTTGGCCTTGTGCCACTGCTCGATCTTGGTGTCCGGGTGGGTGAGCTTGGCCAGGAAGGAAATGGGGTTCAGGGGCCCGGTGTCGGCTTCGGTTTGCCCGCCGATTTCCTTGACGCGGCCCACGGGCATGAGCAGCCCGTCGGTCTGGCCGTTCACCAGGCCGCCGCCCTGCCACTGGCACTTCCAGAGGGTGTCGCCGTCCTTCACCCACCAGGAGGCTGCGCCGTCCAGGGTGTATTTGACGAACTCGCCCTCGGCATGGACCAGCTGGTAGTCCTGGGCCTGAAGCGTGGCCGCGGTGGCCTCGGTGGGCACGTAGTGGATGGGTTCGCCGTCGTCACCCTTGAGGCCCGGTGTTTCGGTACTGATGCCCCGGAACAACAGGGATCCCACCAGGATGGTGGAGAAGATCAGCAGCAGTCCGCCCTTGAGGAACTGCACGTAGGTGGTCGACGTCATGCCGGCGGTGGCCACGATGGTGATCACGATCACGCCCACGATGAGCACGCCCACCCAGTGGGGCAGACCCAGCAGGGGCACCACCAGGGAACCGGCGCCGTTCATCTGGGGAATCAGGTAGCAGATGGACACGACCAGCGTACTGATGGCCGCCGCCAGCTTGATGCCCTTGCTGTTGAACTTGGCGTCCAGGGCGTCGGTGAAGGTGAACTTGCCCATGCGCTTCATGGGTTCGGCCACCACGAACAGGGCCACGATCCAGCCGGCCAGGTAGCCGATGGAGTAGAGGAATCCGTCGTAACCCAGGGTGGCGATCATGCCGCAGATGCCCAGGAACGAGGCGGCGGACAGGTAGTCGCCCGCGAAACTGATGCCGTTGACGGCCCAGTGGATCTGGCCGCCGGCCGCGAAGTAGCCGGCCGCGCTCTGGGTGCGGCGGGCGAAGTAGTAGCTCAGAAATAGCACCATGGCCACGAAAGCGCTGAAGATGATGATGGACAGGGGCGTTCCGTGGAGGTTCATGAGGCGTCCTCCCCGGAGATGGGCTTGGCCGACAGTTCCTTTTCCTTGGCCGTGCACAGGGCGTTGTAGATCAGGGCCAGGATGAGGGCCAGGATGATGAGGCTCATGCCGTAGACCACGGCCAGGTTCAGCCCGGCCACCACGATGGTCTGCATGGCCTGTCCCTCGGTCAGGACGTTGGTTAAGACGAAGCCGGCGTAGACCAGGCAGTAGAAGAGGAACATCCAGACACCCAGCCGGCTCTTGTACCGGCTTGCGGGATCTGGCGCATTCTCCGTGGCGGGACCGTGATGCATTGAGCGACCTCCTGTGAAGCGCAGGGGGGTAACAAAACAAGCGAGCGCCGGCCCCGGGAAATCGGGTCACGGCACCGCTTGCCGAAGGAACAACGTTAACATGTTTATTATTTGACAACAATTAAAAATACGAGGGTATTGGGGGTATTTGCGGCGGTTCACGATAAATTTGATCCCGTTTTGTCCGGGAGAATCCGGGCTTGATGGGGCGGCCCCGGCGGTCTAGAGTCTGAGTCAGACCGGTTCTCGCTCAACCCGGCCCGCATGACGAAGAGGTCCGCATGAAACGACTCGCCTGGCGCACAGTCCTGCCCGCCTTCCTGGCCATCCTCCTGTTCTCGGGGGTGGTGTTTTTCTACCTCTTGCCGTCGCTGGACCGGGTGGTGATGGACCAGAAGCGCCTCATGATCCGGGAGCTCACCGAATCGGCCTGGAACATCCTGGCGCGCTTCGAGGCGGAGGAGCAGGCGGGCCGGCTGACACGCGACGAGGCCCAGGCCGCGGCCATTGCCCAGGTGCGCAACCTCCATTACGGGCAGGCCAGCAAGGACTACTTCTGGATCATCGACAACCGGCCGGTCATGGTGGTTCATCCCTACCGGCCGGACCTGGAGGGAACCGACCTGTCCGAGTTCGGCGACCCCGAAGGCAAGCGCCTCTTCGTGGAAATGGCCGAAGTGGTCCAGCGGGACGGCGCCGGCTACGTGAGTTACATGTGGCAGTGGAAAGACGACTCCGCCCGCATCGTGCCGAAGCTTTCCTACGTGAAGGGCTTTGCCCCCTGGGACTGGATTCTCGGCACCGGGGTCTACACCCAGGACGTGGACGCCGAGATCAACGCCCTCAAGGGCAACCTCCAGTGGGCGTCCGGGCTCATTCTGGTGGCCGTGTCCCTGTTGCTTTTTTTCCTGCTGCGGACCAGTTTCCAGTCCGAGCGCGGCCGCCTGCGGGTGAGCGCGGCCCTGCAGGTGTCCGAGGAGAAGTACCGGTCACTGGTGGAGTCGGCGGGCGAGTCCATCGTCATGGCCATCGCCGGGGAAGGCCTGTACGCCAATACCAGTCTGCTGCACCTGCTGGGCTATCAGCGGGAGGAATTCGCCGGGCTCGACATCGCCGACATCATTCGCCCCACCGAAGACGAACTGCGTCGGGACCGCCGCCACTGGCAGGCGGTGACCGACGGCGTGGAGGCCCCCACCCGCTACGAGGCCGAACTGGTGCGCAAGGACGGCCGGGGGCTGCGCGTCATGCTCACGCTGTCGCGCATCGTGGTGCAGGGGCGGGCCGGCTTCATGGCCGTGGCGGCGCGCCTGTCCCGTCCGCGCGAATTGGATATCCATTCCGCCGTGAACCTGGACGACCTCGAAGCGGCCAGCCGCCGCACCCGAGATTTGGCCACCCTCATGATGAACCACGGGGCCGATGCCGCCCAGGTCAGCCGCATGCTGTCGGACGAGGCCGACGCCCTGGTGCGCAAGGCCGTGGAATTCATCGTGGCGGAGATGGGGCTGGCGCCGGTGCCCTTCGACGTCATGCTCATGGGCAGTCTGGGCCGCGGGGAAGTCACCCTTCTGGCGGACCAGGACCACGCCCTGATCTACGCCGACGTGCCGGAGGACCAGGCCGCCGCCGTGCAGACCTATTTCCTGGAAATGGGGAAACGGTTGGCCGATCTGCTCCATGGTGCGGGCTATCCCTACTGCGAGGGCAAGATCATGGCCAGCGAGGCCGCCTGCTGCCAGTCGCTTCACCGGTGGCGCGACACCTTCGACCGCTGGATCACCACCCTGGAGGCGGAGGATCTGCTGCGGGCCAAGATCTTCTTCGATTTCCGCAGCGCCTTGAACCAGGGCCGTCTGGTGGCCGAACTCAAGGACCACCTGAAAATGACCCTCGCCACCCAACCCCGGTTTTTCCCCCTGCTCGGGCTCAACATCCTGCATTACGAACCGCCCCTCAGTTCGTTCGGGGGGCTGGTGTCCAAGGACATGGGGCAGGGACGCACCGGTTTCGACATCAAGGGCGTGATCGCCCAGCTGGTGGACGTGGTGCGTCTGCGGGCCCTGCAGAACGGCGTGGGGGTGACCGGGACCACCGACCGTTTGGGGGCCCTGGTGGCGGGCGGACATTTGCGGGATCAGACGGCCGCCGATACCGCGGCCGCTTTTGCCGTCCTTTTGGAGACCCGCCTGCGTCATCAGGCCCTGCGGCGGTCGGACCGTTTGGGGGCGGATAACATCATCGACCCGGAAAGCCTGACCGACGACCAGCGGGAGGCCCTGAAGGCGGCCTTCAGTCAGGTCAAGGCCCTGCAGGAGAGCCTGCAGCACGAGTTCGGGGGGCGACCGTGACCCAGGGCGCCCTTCTCCTGATCAGCGACATCCACACCCAATACGGTGTGATCAACGCCCAGATCCGCCATGCGCAGGACTGCGGGACAGAGGTGCGGGAAGTTCTGGTGCTGGGGGATTTCGGTTTTTTCGGTGACGAGATGCACGCCTACTTCCGGCGCGGCGGCCATCGCTTCCTCAAACCGGTGGCCAGTCTCGACGGCAACCACGAGGACCACGGCGCCCTGTCGGATCTGGCGCGGGACTACGCGGACGTGGTCACTTATCTGCCCCGGGGCACCCTGCATCCCCTGGGTCTGGGGGGCGGCCTTTGCCTGGGCGGTGCGCGGTATATGGATGCCGGCGCCACGCCGCGGGGCTGCGAGATCACCGACGCCGACCTGGCGACCTGCCTGGCGCACCCTCTGCAGGACGTGGACGCGGTGTTCACCCACGACTGCCCGGCCGGCATCGGCGTGCCCAACTCGCCCGGACTGGAGCATTACGGACCGCCGGGAGTGCCCGGCATGGCGGCGCTGGCGGCGCGCTTCCAGCCACGCTGGTGGGTCTTCGGTCACCACCACAAATGGTTCGACGTGACCCGGGACGGCACCCGCTACCTCGGTCTGCCCCAGAGCTGGACCGGCTATGCCCTGCTGCAGGCGGACGGCCGACTGGATCCCGTCCATCACGAGGTGTCCCTGGCCAGGCGGCCCTGGTGGAAAGAGTGGTTCCACCTGAGGTAGGGGAAAAGGCCCGGGACATATTCCTGTTTGGCGTGTTGAAAAACCCTGGTCAGAGTGCAAGAATTAGGAGCGGACCAAAGGCTCCCCGCTTTTCCCTACCCCTGGAAAGAGATGGCTGATATGCGCGCATGTGTGACCGTCGTTCTTCTGCTCACCCTGCTCGGCTGGGTTTTGCCGGCCGCCGCCCAGACCACCCTCGGCTACAAGGACCCCGCCGATACGTCCAACCTCCTGGAGTACCGTCTGCCCGACTGGACCTTCCGCACCTGGGACGCGGACTTCGCCCTGCAGGGCGGCGGGGCCGAAGCCCGCAATTCCGGCATCGTGGGGCTTTCCAACAGTTTCTCCTCCCGTCTGGGGACCAACTTCCGCCAGGCGTGGGAAAGCGAGGTGCGCGACCTGACCCTGACCGGCGCCCTGAATGGCGATTATCGTCGGGCCCATTCCGGGCGCGAGGATGCCGAGAACAAGAGTCGGGCCCTGCGGGGGGCGTATCGTCTCGGCGCCTCGGGCCGGTATTACCTCGGCAGTGGGCCCCTGTCCCTCGGTGCGAGCGTGTATTCCGATGGCAATTACACGGAAGATGTCCGGGAAACCCGGCTGGTGGAGGACTGGAGTGACATAACCAACATCCGGCGTCAAACCAGCCACGAGCTGGAAGGGAGCCTGGGGGTGGGGCGGGTGCGTAACGTGGTCCCCCTGTTGCGGGCCCAGCGCCTGAGTGAGCGGCTGATGACCCTGGGGCGCGAGGCCCTGAGCGGCGCCCAGGTTCAGGAAGTGGCCCGGGTGCTGGCCAAGGAATACGGGTACCGCGAAGTTTTCGATCGATCCGACCGCCACTTCTGGGACGACGTGCTGGCGCCCATGCTGGATCCGGACAACCCCCTGTCCACCCTGGAGGTGTTTTACCTCACCGATGTCCTCAACGAGGCCGTGGGCAACCGGCTTCAGGGGTGGCAGGTGCAGGCCTGGTATCGCTACCGGGAGAGGAATCGGAGCGGAGGCAGTGAGGACACCCAGAACCGGAGTCTCAGTCCGCAGGCCTCGGTGGTGTGGGCCCACAATTTTTCCCTGACCCAACAGCTCCGGCTGTCCGGCCGCTGGGGCTACTACTGGGCCTATTCCGGAGCCTACTCCCAGGAGTCCACCACCCATGGGGGGACGGGGGAATACCTCTGGAACCTGACGGACCGGTACACCTGGACCACGGTGATGTTCTACGACTCCGATGCCATGATCGATGACAGTGCCAGCCGCGCCAAAGTCGCGGGGCTGGAAACCAATTTCCGGGTCTGGGTGGAAGACCAGGTCAGCCTCTATGCCGGGGTTAATGGCCAATATCGTTGGACCGCACGGGGCGACGACGAGACCCTGAGCTGGAATTGGGGCTACCGGATGGGGTTGGAGTATCACCTGGATCGGTGGCTGTTCTAGGCGGGACACGGGCCCGTCCGGGTGGAACAAATGTGAAACACGCTTGGGATTGAAGTGGGATCCGCCGTAGCTGTATTGGCTGCGGCGGATTTTTTTGCATTTGAGTAACAGACTGGCGGACAGTCGAATAACTGACCGGAGTTTAGAATCCGGCCGACCCCATGTGCGTGTTCCACCTGTTCCGGTGCATGTCCTGCAACACAGGTTTATTCCCCTCTTTCAAACGGAACAACCGGGAGGACTCGATGGACATGGCCGGCTTCTGGCGTGAAGAAATGCGCAGTTTTCCCCACGGCGGCCAAGGGGCGGCGCTGTGGGTTGTTCGTCGGGAAGGGGAGGGCGAGGCCGCCCCCTTGAGCCTGCTTTTCGGCTGGGCCTCGGGGCGGGCCCGCACCCGGGGGCTGGCCGCCCGGCCGCCCCTGGCCAGCTTCATGCGCGCCATGGCCGGCTCCAAGGAGGAGTTGACGCGGCAGGACGGCGGCGCATCCCTGTGGGTGGAACCCCTGCTGTTCAAGGGGCGCACCGGGGGGTGTCTGGGGATCTGGTTCGACGCCGCCGAACCCTGGGGTGAGGCGGTGTTCCTCTGGGGCCAGCGCTTGGCCAGCCGTCTGGGGCCGTTGCTCCAACAATTGACCCGTCATTCTGTGGAAACCGATGGCCAGGGCACCGGCGGCCAGCCCACCCTCTTTCCCTTGCCGACGGCGGTCGGGGCGGCACCGGGCCCCCGAAGGGCGGCCACCGTGTACCGCCGGGGATCGGAACTGGCCCTGCCTCGCCCGGTCACCGTGCCGGGCATTCCCGGTTGCGTGGGCGTGAGCGAAGAGATGATCCGTCTGGGCCGGCGTCTCGGCCCCATTGCCCGCAGCGGGGTGAATGTTCTGCTGCATGGGGAGAGCGGCACCGGGAAGGAAATCCTGGCCCGGGCCCTGCATCTGTGCAGCGACCGGCATCAGGGGAATTTCGTGGGGCAGAACTGTGCCGCCCTGCCCGAATCCCTCTTCGAGAGCGAACTGTTCGGCCACAAGGCCGGATCCTTCACGGGGGCGGCGGGCGACAAGACGGGCCTGCTCGCGTCCGCCAGCGGAGGTACTTTCTTCCTCGACGAGATCGGCGACATGCCGCTCATTCTCCAGATCAAGCTCCTGCGTGTGATGCAGGAGCGCCGGGTGCGCCGGATCGGCGAACTGACCTGCCGCCCGGTGGATCTCCGCTTCGTGGCCGCCACCCACAAGGACCTGCACCGGGAGATCCAGGAGGGCCGCTTCCGGCTCGACCTGTTCTACCGATTGAAGGTGGTCAGCCTCCACATTCCGCCTTTGCGGCACCGGCCTGAAGACGTGGTGCCGCTGTTCACCTTCTTCCTGAAGAAACGCGGCTGGGACGTGGGGGGCATGACCATCACCGAGAACGCCCTGACGGCCCTTCAGACCTGGCCCTGGCCCGGAAACGTGCGTGAACTGGAGAACGAGGTGCACCGCTTCGCCGCCCTGCATCATCAGGAGCGTCGCATCCGGCTGCGGCACCTTTCGCCGGAAATACAAACGGGTGAGACCGGGCGCATTGATCCCATGGACCTGGGCACGCTGCGGCCACTGGAGCAGGCGAGCGAGGTGCTGGAGCAGTACCTGATCCGCAAGGCCATTGCGGCCACCGACGGGCGGAAGGCCGCAGCCGCCCGCCGATTGGGGCTGTCCCGTCAGGGGTTGTACAAGAAAATCCAGCGCTATGGAATGAGTGATTTGGTGATGTCGCGGAAGGGCGAGTAGGCAATCCCGCACTGGACACTCCGCGCCCCGTCCGATACCTTGCCCGACATGAACGCAATCGGTGAAAAATCAGGTCTGCTGGCCATTTTGGCCGGCCGCGGCTCCGAACGCAGCCGCCTTTCGGTGGCCGTGGGCGCGGGGCTCCTGCTCGCGCTGGCCCTGCCGCCGGTGCGCGGCTTTTTCTGGCTGGCGCCCGTGGCCCTGGCCCTGCTCTTCAGCCAGATGGTCCACAGCGACCGGCCCGGCCGCCTGGCCTGGCTCTTCGGTCTGGTTCATCAGACGGCCCTGCTGCACTGGCTGTTCTTCCTGGTGCCGGCCAAGACCATTCCCTTCGCCGCCCTGGCCCAGATCCAGGCCGCTTTGACCATCTTCTACGTGAGCGCCTTCTACGCCATCATCGGGTGGCTGTGGGGGCGCCTGCGCCGTCTGACGGGCCCGGGTTGGGCCCTGGCGGCTCTCCCGGTGTTCTGGGTCGCCCTGGAAGTTTGGCGCGGCTGGGGGGAAATGGGCTTTCCCTGGTGCCTGAGCGGCGCCGCGGTGATCGACACGCCCCTCATGCCCCTGCTGCAGGCCAGCGGTGAAATCGGCGTCAGTGCCCTGTGGGCCTTCCTGGCCCTCGCTCTGGTCGCGGTGTGGGGAGCCGACCTCGAACCGCGCCTGAAAGTTTTGTCCGGTGCCATGACGGCCACCCTGGTGGTGGGTCTGGTCATCGGATCCCAGCTCACGCCCGCGGTGCCGGGTGCCCGCACGCCCACACCCACGCCCACCCTGAAGGTGGCGGCCATCCAGGCCGACGTGGCCCTGGGGGACAAGTGGGTGGACGGGAAGATCGATTCCACACGGGTGCCCTACAGCGCGTTGACCCGGGCCGCCGCCGACAGCGGCGCCCAGTTCGTGGTCTGGGCCGAAACCGCCCTGCCGGCCTACGTGCTGCTCACGGATATTCCCCTGCTCAACTGGACCCGCCGCCTGGTTCAGCGCAGCGGCATCTACCTGTACACGGGATTCCCCGACGCCCGCCGCATGCCCGACGGCCGCACCGAACGCTACAACTCCAGCGGCCTGTTCGACCCGGCGGGCACGGTGGTCGACAAGTACGCCAAGTACCACCTGCTGCCCATCGGTGAATCCATGCCGTTCACCTCGCTGATTCCCGCGCTGGCCAAGGTCGACGTGGGGCAGGCCGAGTGGACGCCCGGCCAGCCGCCCCAGGCCATGAAGATCCCCACCCCGGAGGGCGACTTCGCCTTCTCGGGCCTGATCTGTTTCGAGTCGGCCTTTTCGGGGCTGGCCCGTCAGTCAATCCTGCGCGGCAGCCGCTGCCTGGTGGTGCTGACCAACGACGGCTGGTTCGGCGAAACCGCCGGCCCCCGTCAGCACACGGACCTGGCCCGCCTCAGGGCCGCGGAGTGCGGCGTCCCTCTGATCCGGTGCGCCAACAACGGCATCAGCCTCATCACCGACGACCACGGACGCATCCAGGACCAACTGGGCCTGGGTCGACGCGGTATCGTGCAGGCCGACGTCACCGCCGGCACCGGCCGCACCCTCTACGTGCGCTTCGGGGCCTGGCCGCTGTTCTGGCTGCTGGTGACGTGGCTCGGGACCCTCGCGGTCTTTCGCTGGCGACGGGGCCTGGCGGCATGAGTGCGCCCCTGGACGGCAACCGTCACGTCTTCAAGTGGTGTCCGCACTGCCGGACTGAAATGGGGCGGTCCCTGGAGGGCGGCCTGGAGCGGCCGGTGTGCCCGGAGTGCGGCTTCGTCCAGTATCTGAACCCGGCCCCGGGGGCGGGCGTGGTCCTGCTGCGCGGAAACCAGGTGTGCCTGGTGAAACGGAAGTTCGCCCCCAAGGAAGGCCAGTGGTCCCTGCCCACGGGTTTCATGGAGTGGGACGAATCGGCGGCTTACACCGCCGAGCGGGAAATGCTGGAGGAGACCGGCCTGGAGGTGCGTTTGACCGGCCTGTTCACCGTGGAGTCGGGGATCCTGCCGCCTGACATCCCGGTGCTGGTGGTCTTCTACACGGCCGAGGAAACCGGCGGCCGCCTGCAGGCCGGGGACGATGCCGCCGAGGCGGACTTCTTTCCCCTGGACGCCCTGCCCGGTCCGGTGGCCTTCGCGGCGCACCGCCGGGTGTTGGCCCGCCTGAAGGAGGCGCGGCAATGACCCCGACCTGCGCGAAGGCGGCGGTCCTGCTTTCCGGCAGCGGCCGGACTCTTGAAAATTTCCTGGACCGGATCGCCGCCGGTCGGCTGCCCTTGGAAATCGTCGCGGTGGTCAGCAGTCGTGGGGACGTGAAGGGCATGGACGTGGCCCGGTCGGCGGACATTCCCTGCGCCGTCTTTCGCCGTCGTGACTTCGATTCACCCGCCGCCCACAACGCCGCCCTCAACGCCTGGCTGGCGCCGCACGGGGCGCAGATGATCGTGCTGGCCGGCTATCTCTGTTTCTACATGCCGCCGGAGGCCTTCGACGGGCCGGTGGTGAACATCCATCCGGCCCTGCTGCCCAAGTACGGCGGGCAGGGGTTCTACGGAGACAAGGTTCACGCGGCGGTGCTGGCCGCCGGCGACACGGAAACCGGATGCACGGTGCACCTGGTGAGCGACCAGTACGACCAGGGGCGCATCCTCGGCCAGAGCCGCGTACCGGTGCAGCCCGGTGACGACATCCAGGCCCTTGCGGCGCGGGTCTTTGCGGCCGAATGCGAGCTGTATCCGTCGGTGCTGGCGGATCTTGCTGCGGAATTGCTGGATCAGGGATAGAAAAGGGCCGCCAATCCGGCCGGGCGGATCGGGGGTTGAATCCGTCAGGCGCGGTGTGGAGCGACGGCCCTTTTAAAACGGGCAAACTGCAATCGACCCGAGCCGGTGGCAGCCGTTCCGGGGGGACTTGCAGGGGTCGTGCCCGGACGCTTGACCTTTGGCCAAAGCCGGTTAATCTTGTTGAACCCGGCCCTTGAGGGCCGGGGATCTTTTTCAATCAGGGGACACCGCGGAATTTGGCCGACGCTTCACACACGGCAGTCCGCAACGATTTGGAGACGACGGCATGGAAAATCTGGTTCACGAAATGCTGGTCAAGCTGGGGGAGGATCCCACACGCGAGGGCCTGGTGAAAACGCCGGAACGGGTGGCCAAGGCCTGGACCGAAATCGTGTCGGGCTACGACCAGCGGCCGGGGGAACTGGTGCGCAGCGCCCTGTTCACGGCCGAGGGCCAGGAAATGATCATCGTCAACGACATCGACTTCTACAGCATGTGCGAACACCACATGCTGCCCTTCTTCGGCAAGGCCCACGTGGCCTATATTCCCAACGGCAAGATCGTGGGGCTGAGCAAGATTGCGCGGGTGGTGGAGGCGTTCGCCCGACGTCTGCAGGTCCAGGAGCGCATGACCGCCCAGATCGCCGGCTGCCTCATGGAAAACCTGGAGCCCCTGGGCGTGGCCGTCACCCTGCACGCGCAGCACCTGTGCATGATGATGCGCGGGGTCCAGAAGCAGAACAGCTATGCGGTGACCAGCGAGATGCTGGGGTGTTTCCAGAACGACCCCAAGACCCGCGCCGAGTTCCTGACCCTCATCAAGGAGAAACCCTGGGGTTGATCCCGTCCGG
>Ga0209692_10001456_pt1 | contig 32196 bp, 28 predicted proteins | sample tdDd472_FD_187129 | JGI IMG/M metagenome (GOLD analysis project Ga0209692, IMG submission 187129) | Marine sediment microbial communities from the Atlantic coast under amendment with organic carbon and nitrate - tdDd47.2 (SPAdes)... | ecosystem: Environmental > Aquatic > Marine > Coastal >...
CCTTTCGTCGGGTTGCGGGGTTTGGAAGTCTCTGCCTAGTGATATCCTCGGATAGCCGCTATGGCAATAGCGGAAGAAACCCTACTGTTTTTGTGTGCAAACATCTTCACACTATTTACAAGGGCGAAAAAAGGCCTATAGTTTTTGAACGCGGCAAAGGTCCGCAATCCTGTTTTCCGCATCCGTTTAGGAGATACCATGATTCGCAAACACACCATACTCACCCTCGCGCTCGGCCTGCTCCTGGCATTGCCGGTTCTTGCACAAGCAAACGGGTTGCCCGTATTTACCGAACTGGCCGCCAAGGCGGGCAAATCGGTGGTCTTTATTTCAACCGAAAAGACCGCACAGGTCAGCCCGCAGGGGCAACAATTCCGGCAGCAGGTGCCGGAGGGACATCCTTTCAAGGATTTCTTCGAGCGGTTTGATCAATTCTTCGGCCAGCAGCCCGGTCAACCTCGCAAACAGGTGGGACAAGGCTCCGGCTTCGTCATCACGCCCGACGGGCTGATCGTCACCAACAACCACGTCATTGATGGCGCGGACAAGGTCACAGTCAAATTCCAGGACGACAAGAAGATCTATGTCGCCAAGGTTGTCGCCCACGATCAGGAGACCGATCTGGCCGTCATCAAAATTGACATCGACCACAAGCTCCCCGTGCTCCGTTTCGGCAATTCCGACACCACCCAGGTCGGAGAATGGGTTCTCGCCATCGGCAACCCCTACGGCCTGGACAACACCGTCACGGCTGGCATCATCTCGGCCAAGCACCGGATAATCGGCGCAGGCCCATTCGACAATTTCCTCCAGACCGACGCCTCCATCAATCCCGGCAACTCGGGCGGCCCGCTGCTCAACATGCAGGGCGAGGTCATCGGCATCAACACGGCCATCAACGCTGCAGCCGAAAACATCGGCTTCGCCATCCCGAGCACCCAGGCTGAAAAGATCATCGCCCAGCTCCAGCAGGGCAAGACCGTCAAACGCGGCTGGCTCGGCGTGACTATCCAGCGTGTCAGCGAGAACGAGGCAAAGGCCCTGAAACTTCCTGAACCCACCGGCGCGCTCATCGCCTCGGTCGGCAAGGGACAGCCCGCCGACAAGGCAGGAGTCAAGCAGGGCGATGTGGTACTTGAAGTAGATGGGCAGAAGGTCATAGACAACAACGACCTGCTCAAGAAGATTGCCGGACTGGCTCCGGGCGACAAGCCCCGCCTGACCTTGTGGCGCAACGGCAAACGCGTGACAAAGACCGTCACTCTCGGCCAGCGCGGCGAGAAGACCATGGCCAACATGCAACCCAAGAATACCAAGGCCGCCAGCGTGGTGCTCGGCATGTCCCTGAAGCCTGTCAACGATCAGGAAGCCAAGGCTCTCGGTCTCGACAAAACACAGGGCCTGCTCGTCGTCAGTGTGGATCAGGAATCTGCAGCAGCCGAGGAAGATGTTCGTCAGGGCGACGTCATTCTCCAGGCCAATCAGGAAAACGTGAACGACGTGGCGGGACTTGAGAACGTGCTCAAACGCGACAAGAAACGCGGCGCGGTCATGTTGCTCATCAAGCGACAGGGACAGAACATCTTCGTAGCCCTGCCTCTGGACAAAAAGTAAACACCAACCCGAAAGGGGCTCCCCAGGGGGCCCCTTTTTTATAGTATCATCATGGACATCATCCCAACCACTCTCATTGCTCCGGCCAAGATCAACCTGCACCTGCAAATTCTCGGCATCAGGGACGACGGTTATCACGAGCTGAACACCCTGTTCTACCCCGTGCATGCGCTGTGCGATCTCCTGAAAATCGAACCCGGACACGATGAACATTTCTACATGCGCTGCCCGGAGAATCCCGATCTGGAATCTACCTCCAACCTTATATATAAGGCGTGGAAAGAGTTCGGCGCAGCGACCGGCTACCAGCCAGGCATGTTCCTGACACTCACCAAACGTATCCCCATGGGCGGAGGGCTCGGAGGCGGCAGCTCTGACTGCGCAGCCATGCTCCGCTGGCTCAATGACACAGCCGGAGACAAGGCGATTTCCCTTGATGAATTAATCGCCCTGGCTGCAAAACTGGGCGCGGATGTCCCCTTCTTTCTCATGGACGGCCCGGCCTGGGCAGGAGGCATCGGCGAAGTTCTCACCCCGGCCCAAACTGACCTGACTGACATGACCCTCGTTCTGGCCTGTCCCGACATCCATGTGGACACGCCCTGGGCATATAAACAGTGGGATCAGGATAATGGATCACCATCAGTGCAAGAATCCTTGACAACCCAACATTCTGATACTAAGAATCCATCTCCCGTTTCAGCCCCGGCTGTCGTCAACGACTTTGAGCCCGTTGTTTTTGCGAAGCATCCAACACTTCGGAAAATAAAGGAAAAACTCATTCTAGACGGAGCTTCGGCAGCCGCCATGAGCGGTTCGGGCGCAAGCCTTTTCGGATTATTCCGAGACAGGCAGATTGGCATATCCGCCGCAAATGCGCTTGAAAAAGACGGGATTACAGTTTTCGTACAGACTTTGTGATTTAAGTGTTGGGGCGTCGTCAAGTGGTAAGACACATGGTTTTGGTCCATGCATTCGAGGGTTCAAATCCTTCCGCCCCAGCCATTTTTTTATAATCATCTATGAGGTAGCAATGCACGGCGAACTGAAAATCATCAGCGGTTCCTCAAATCCGAAACTGGCCGAGGCCATTTGCGAACATTTGGGAACCAAACCATCCCCGGTCCTGCGGGAACGTTTTTCCGATGGTGAAATTCGCATCGAGATCGGTGAAAACGTTCGCGGTGATGATGTGTTCGTGGTTCAGCCCACTTGCTCGCCGGTAAACTTCCACCTCATGGAATTGTGCCTTATGCTGGATGCTCTCAAACGCGCCAGCGCATCCCGCGTCACAGCCGTGGTCCCGTACTTCGGTTATGCACGCCAGGACCGCAAGGTAGTTCCACGCGCACCTATTTCCGCCAAGCTGGTAGCAGACATGCTCTCTACCGCAGGCATGCAGCGCCTGGTGACCATCGACCTTCACGCAGGCCAGATTCAGGGCTTCTTCAACTGTCCGGTAGACAACTTGTTTGCTGCCCCCGCCCTGCTCGAAGACTTGCGCGAACGCGACGAAGATTTTGTCATCATTTCCCCGGACGCAGGTGGCGTCGAACGCGCCCGCGCCTATGCAAAACGCCTCGGCGCATCCCTGGCCATCGTGGACAAACGCCGCGATGCTCCAAACCAGGCCAAGGCAATGCATATCATTGGTGACGTCAAGGACAAGGTAGCCGTGGTCATCGACGATATGATCGACACCGCAGGCACCATGTGCGCAGCCGCCAACGTGATCATGGACAACGGAGCCAAGAACGTCATGGCCTGCGCCACGCACGCCGTGCTTTCCGGACCGGCCATTCAGCGTTTGGAAGAATCCGCATTTTCCGAGGTGATCGTCACCGACACAATTCCGCTCAGTGACGAAAAGGATTGCTGCAACAAGATTCAGCAGCGTTCCGTAGCCTCCCTGCTGGCAAAAGCCATCAACAACGTACACACCGAATCGTCGGTGTCTGTACTTTTCGTATAAGGGAATAATCCCTAAAACCAGTTAAAGCGCGAGCGTCCGTTTACAGGAAACGGCCAGGGCGTAACAGGAGAAATTATCATGGCAGAACTGCTGAAACTCAACGTCGAAGAACGTAGTGAAAAGGGCAAAGGCCCCAACCGCCGCCTCCGTGCCACAGGCATGGTCCCCGGCATTTACTACGATGCAAAGGGCACTAACATCCCCGTAAAGGTCGAGATGAACCCCTTGCAGAAAGCATATTCCAAACTTGGCAGCGCCCAGGTTTTCGATCTGGTCCTGGAAAAGGACGGCAAGACCGAAACCATGCCCGCTCTGCTGTGGCGCGTCCGCAACGAGCCTGTCAAAGGCGTTCCCGAACACGTCGACTTTTTCGGCGTTGACCTGACCAAGGAAATCAAAGTCGCTGTTCACTTCGAGATCGTCGGCGAGTCTGCGGGCGTCAAACTTGGTGGTGTGGTTGAACTCTTCCGTAACACCATCGAAGTCATCTGTAAGCCCATGGACATTCCGGAATCCATCGTCATCGACGTCACCGAGTTGGAGTTGCATGACTCCGTACGCATCGAGGAAGTCAAATTCCCCGAGGGTGTCACTCCCGTCTTTGATGAAAACTACGCAGTAGTATCCATCATTGAACCTCGCGAAGAAGAGGAAGAAGTGATCGAGGATGAAGAGGGTGCAGAGATCGCAGAGCCGGAAGTCACCACTGGTGCCGACGCTGCTGCCGAAGAAGAAGCCTCCGAATAAGCTTCTCGCTCAGAATGAAAACAACCTCCCGGAGCGCGTTATCGCGCCCCGGGAGGTTTTTGCTTGAATTTAAAGAGACTGATAGAGTGCCCCGGACGCACTTGGCGTCGATACGGCAACCAACACAGATATCAGAAGCATGGACTACAAAAGCGCTATAGTTGGCCTGGGAAATCCGGGTGAAAAATACGAGCACACCCGACACAATATCGGGTTCATGCTCGTTGATTATCTATTGGCTCTGGCCGAAGAGCGGAAGTCCATGCGCGCCGAGAAAATTGATGAGTCGGGCGATTACGAGCTTTGGCGGGTCAAATTCGCCGGAGCATACAGATTGCTGGTCAAGCCGATGACGTACATGAACCTAAGCGGCAAGGCGGTCTCGAAAATCTGTGGACGCCACGGCCTGAAACCCGAAGACGTCATGGTAGTCCACGATGAACTGGATTTACCTGTCGGCCGCATGAAACTGAAAATTGGCGGCGGCAACAACGGGCACAATGGTCTCGAATCCGTACAGGACCGCCTTGGGACACCCGCTTTTTATCGTCTCAGACTCGGTGTCGGCAGGCCGCAAGAGCAGTACAAGGATATCAGTGATTGGGTTTTGGAACCGTTTCTTGAAGAAAACGCCAAGCACATTCCTGAAATCATCAAGCATGCCTGCAAGGGCCTCGATATTTTTTATCGCCGCGGGGTCGGGTTCGCCACGCAGCACATTAATAAATTTTCCATCGACGAACCGGAAGAGTCGTAAGCATGGACTCTTTCCCGCATTTTCGGTATGATGTCCTTCTGTCGTATTTAAAAAGCAAGCATCAAGGAGCATAGGTCCAAGTGTTCAAGGTTAACGAGTTGGTTGTATACCCCTCCCAGGGAGTCGGTCGCGTAGAACGCGTCGAATCCCAAGAAATTGGCGGCGTTAAAGCCGATTTCTACATAGTTCGCATCTTGAGCAACAACGTGACCTTGATGGTTCCCGTAGCTAATGCCGAGAATGTTGGCCTGCGCCCCGTGTGCAGCCCCAAAACCGGACAGGGAATTTTCAAGTCCCTTGAGGATCGCTCCGAGTTCACCGGATACACCGGACAGAACTGGAACCGTCGCTATCGCGAATATTCCGAGAAACTGAAAAGCGGCGACCTGTCAGATGTCGCATACGTGCTCAAAGAGCTGTTCCTCATCGGCAAGGACAAAGAGCTTTCCTTTGGCGAACGCAGGCTTCTTGAACAGGCCATGGGCCTGGTCTCTTTGGAACTTGCCTATTCGCTGGACCAAAGTCAGGACGATATCAAAGAAGGCATTAACGAGATGTTCGCCGACGTTATTGCGGCCCAAGAGGAAAAAAGCTAGCAGGGCTTGTCAAGAGGAACTGTTTAGGGTAACTCCATTTTCATCGTCGCACTGCGGCTTGATCACAATATTCCCACTACAATTGATTTCGAAAAGCTTGAGTTGCCCACGCAACTCCTACAAGAGGACGTTTCGTCTTACCATCTTGAACCACATTCTCAAATCGGTTCACCGACCACACACCACACATTTTCCGAGATTAAAAAAGATTAATATACATTCTAGAAAACGCCCTTCCGGCGTTATTCGATTTATATAACCCATCAACCTTCAACACACATCTTTCACACATATGGCTAATAAAAAACCCGCCGCAGACAAGTCCAAAGGCAATGGAAACAAAGCTGAAACCGGCAACGGTAAAAGCAAAGTCAAAGCTACCAGTAACGGTATCGACAAACTGAACCTGACCGAGCTCAAGCTTAAGAGCATGAAGGATCTCACAGACTTGGCTGTCAAGTTTGATGTCGAGAACCCCAGCTCAATGCGCAAGCAGGAACTGATCTTCGGCCTCCTGCAACAATGTGCATCGCAGAACGGTCAGATATTCGGTGAAGGCGTTCTGGAAATCCTGCCTGACGGTTTCGGTTTCCTGCGCTCCCCCATGTACAGTTACATGGCTGGTCCAGACGACATTTATGTCTCTCCGTCCCAGATTCGCCGTTTCGGCCTGCGCAAGGGCGACGTCGTCTCCGGTCAGATTCGTCCTCCCAAAGAAGGCGAACGCTATTTCGCTCTGCTGCGTGTCAGCGAGATAGGATACGAGGCTCCGGAGCACTCCAAGAATCTGGTACTGTTCGACAACCTGACGCCCCTGTACCCTGAATCCATGTTGAAAATGGAAAACGGGGACAAAAATTATTCTTCCCGCGTCATCGACCTCCTGGCTCCCATCGGCAAGGGACAGCGCGGCGTTCTCGTCGCCCCCCCCCGTACCGGTAAGACCATGATGCTCCAGACCATCGCAAACTCCATCAACGTCAATCACCCTGACGTGGACCTCATCGTCCTGCTCATCGACGAGCGGCCCGAAGAAGTCACCGACATGCAGCGCACGGTTAAGGCCGAAGTGGTTAGCTCCACTTTCGACGAACCGCCGCAGCGCCATGTCCAGGTAGCTGACATGGTCATCGAAAAGGCGAAGAGACTGGTCGAGCGCAAGCGCGACGTGGTCATCCTTCTCGACTCCATCACCCGTCTGGGTCGAGCATACAACGCCGTGACTCCGTCGTCCGGACGCGTGCTTTCCGGTGGTATCGATGCCAACGCACTGCAACGCCCCAAACGTTTCTTCGGCGCTGCCCGCAACATCGAAGAAGGCGGCAGCCTTACGATCATCGCCACCGCGCTGATCGACACCGGCTCCCGCATGGACGAAGTCATCTTTGAAGAGTTCAAGGGCACCGGCAACATGGAAATCTATCTGGATCGCCATCTCGCAGAGAAGCGCGTCTTCCCTGCCATCGACATGAACCGTTCCGGAACCCGCAAGGAAGAGCTCCTGCTGGACGAAGATGTTCTCAGACGCGTCTGGATCCTGCGCAAGCTTCTCTCTCCCATGAACTCCATCGATTCCATGGAATTCCTGCGCGGCAAGATGAAGGGCACAAAGGACAACCAGCACTTCCTCGATTCCATGAGCAAATAGGACAGACGAACCAACGCACGACATGATCAAGGACACGACCGCGAAGGTCGTGTCCTTTTTTTGTGCAAAGGCTATCGCAAGGTTGCCATGATGCTTCAAATGGTTACAATAAGCGTACTATAAAATTGGAACAACAATGACTACGCGTCCACTCTCCATACTTCCGGCCCTCTTGGCCGCATTGGCCCTGGTTTTCTCCCCGGTCATGACCGCGCACGGCAGCATTCTGCCTGGCGACAAGTTGACCATCCGCCAGGAAAACGAGATGGGGCGCAACTTCGACCAGATGATACGCAGCCAGATGTCTATGGTCGGCGACACCTATATCACCGACTACATTGCCGAAATGGTGGTCAAGGTAGTTCAGGGCAAACGGCCCATGCCCTTCCGGGTCAGGAGCGCCGTCGTCGCCAACCCGCTCCTCAACGCATTCGCCATTCCCGGCGGCTATATCTATATTTTTACCGGGTTGATCCAAGAGGTCCGCACCGAATCAGAGTTGGCCGGAGTCATTGCTCACGAACTTGCTCACGTTTCACAACGCCATGTGGCGAGTCGGATTGAGAAACAGAAAAAACTGGGCATGCTTTCCGCAGCCGGAATGCTGGCAGGCATATTCCTGGGCATGGCAGGAGGCAGTGAATCCGCCGCCAAGGCAGGCCAGGCCCTCGCTATAGGGTCGCAGGGCATAGCTACAGCGGCAATGCTGCAATACTCTCAGGACGACGAGCGCGAAGCTGATCATGTGGGACTAAACTCCATGGTCAAGTCAGGCTACAACCCGTCCGGGATGCCAGGTACATTTGAAATAATGATGAAGAACCGCTGGTTTGATACCGGTTCGCAAATGCCAACCTACCTATCCACTCACCCCGGTCTTTCGGAGCGCATCACTTATCTCAACGACCGAATCACCCGAATGCCGCCAGTCTTTCTGGAGCGAGAAGATGACAATTCCCGATTGGAAAAAATCCAGGTTCTTGTACGCTCAAAAATGTCACCTGCCAAAACGGCTCTCGGCTACTGGAAGGAAAAAAAGAGTAGCGAATACACTCCCATGGACTATGTTGGCCAAGGCATTGTCATGCAACGTCTTAAGGACATAGACGGTGCCAAGATATCCTTTGAACAGGCTTTGTATCTTGACGGCGAAGACCCCATTGTAATCCGGGAAGCAGGTATTTTCTTCTTTAAAACCGGAGAGCAGGACAAGGCTTTCAAGCTTTTGCAAAAGGCGACCATCAAAAACAAACGCGATGCCCTGGGGTTATTCTTCCTTGCCCGCCTCCAGGCGGAAGCAAAGCAATACAGTCAAGCGACCAACAACATGAAAAAGGTTCTTGCTCTGGTCCCCGAGGACTGGGAAGTGCACCACCATCTCGGCATGATACTCGGTGAATCCGGCGACGGATTCAGCGGCAATCTGCACCTGGCGTATGCTGCTGTATATTCTGGCCGGCTGGGAAAAGCACGATACCACTACCAGGCAGCCGCTACACAATCTGAAAGCGAAGCCCAGAAAAAACAGCTACAACCCCTTTCCGACCTGATCGAGGCACGCGCCAGGGCACAGCAATAGCGATGCTTGTACACCGGGACTTTTTGGCGTAGTTTGCTTTTTTTCACACAGGGATACAATTAATGATCGTCGCACGGACCATAGAAGAAATTCAGGACACCATAGCCGGGTCATGCGTGACCATCGGCAACTTTGACGGCGTCCACAAAGGCCACCAAAAACTTATCCAGCTAGCCTGCTCCCGAGCCAAGGCACAGGACCTGGTGAGTGTGGTCGTTACCTTCGACCCGCACCCCCTGCGCGTCCTGAGAAGTGACAGAACCCCGCCCTTCATCACTCTGACCGAACAAAAAATAGAACTCATCTCCCAACACGGTCCCCAGGTCTGCCTGCTGCTTAATTTCACCATGGACATGGCAAAGCTGGCCCCGGAGGAATTCGTCAAGAAGTACCTCCTCGACGGCCTGAACATGAAAGAGATGATAATCGGATACGACTACCACCTGGGCAAGGGACGCGCTGGAAACTTCGAGACCCTTACGGAACTCGGTGTCAAACACGGTTTCACCGTGGACCGGCTTGATCCGGTTTCTATGGAAGACGCCGTAGTCAGCTCCACTCGCATCCGTGACCTGGTCCAGGCTGGCAAGGTATGGCCCGTGCGCCCGCTGCTCGGTCGCTTCTATCAGGTCAAAGGTGAGGTCGTACACGGCATGAATCGAGGCGGACGGCTGCTTGGCTTTCCCACCGCCAACCTCAAGCTGGTGGATGAATTATTTCCCAAGACCGGCGTCTACGCCATTTGGGTCGAAGTGGACAACGAAGTCCGCATGGGCGTCGCCAACATCGGAAAGAACCCGACGTTTGGCAATGATGCTCTCTCGGTTGAAGCTCACATCCTTGACTTCGACGGAGATCTCTACGAGAGAGACATCCGTGTCCATTTCGTACAACGCATCCGTGACGAGATAAAATTCAACGGCATCGACGAACTCAAGGACCGCATAGGCAAGGACATAGCTCTTGGTCGCCAGATCCTGTCTCAGCCGGAAGCGGAAATAAAATTGACTAAACCGGATTTCGAAAACTCCCCGGACACCAAATAACGGCATCAATATGTTCAATAGAGTCATCAACTACTGGAAAGACTTCGTAAAGTCCTACCGCACCGTCACTTCGTTTAGATGGCTGGTCATCGGCGTCCTCGTGGGCACCCTGTCCGGGCTTGTGGCCGTGGGCTTTTTCTGGCTGGTTGAAATCGGTAAATTCATCATTCAGCACAACATGGCTGGCATAGTATCTCCGGAACCGGCAGGTGAAGGTATCTTTCATGGCCCGGCTGGAGCATTTCGTCCCTGGGTCATACCAGTCGCCACCATGGGGACTGGATTGTTTACCGGATGGATTGTCAACAAATTCATTCCCGAGACCATAAACGGTGGAACCGACGGGACTGATGCAACCATCAACGCCTTCCATAACCAGGGCGGTATCATCCGAGCTCGTGTGGCCATCATCCGTGGGCTGTGTTCGGTACTGACCATCGCTTCAGGCGGCAGCGCAGGTCGCGAAGGCCCCATCACCCAGATGGGTGCAGGCGTCGGCGCATGGCTTGCAAAAATTTTCGATCTCTCTGCCAAGGAACGGCGTCTGCTCCTGCTCGCTGGTGCAGCAGGCGGCCTGGGTGCCATCTTCCGTGCCCCGTTGGGCGGCGCGCTCACAGCCGTCGAAGTCATCTACCGTGAGGATTTCGAGGCCGAAGCCATACTGCCCTCTGTCATGAGCTCGGTGGTATCCTATTCAATCTTCACATTTTTCTATGGCACTGAACCGATTTTCGGCATCCCCCGCTTCACTTTCCACGACCCGCGCGAGCTTATCTTTTACGCCCTGCTCGCCTTTGTCTGCGCGGCCAGCGGCTGGATGTACATCAAGACTTTCTACTTCATAAAATACCACATCTTCTTCCCGCTCCGCGAGAAGATCGGCTTGATCTGGTCCATGGGTATAGGCGGATTGAGCATGGGCCTCATCGCCATTCTCTATCCCCTGGCCGCAGCAGAAGGCGTCGTCACTGGCGGAGTTCTCTCCGGCGGCTACGGTTGGCTGGAACTCGCCATCCTCGGACAGATTCCTGCTCTTGGCATGTGCTACATCATCGTGGGCAAGACCGTGGCCACCTCGGTGACCATCGGTTCCGGCATGTCTGGCGGCATGTTCGCGCCCGCCTTGTTCGTAGGCGGAATGTCAGGCGGGCTGGTCGGTAAATTCGGACACGAATATTTCCCTGAAATCGTCACCCAACCCGGCGCATATATTCTCGTCGGCATGGCCGCATTCTTCGCTGGAGTTGCCAACGCCCCCATCGGTCCGCTCATCATGGTCACCGAGCTTACTCAGGGTTACGGGCTACTTGCCCCGCTTATGCTCGCATCTGCGATCTGCCTTGTGCTCGGGAGAAATTCATCGCTCTACGAACATCAGGTGGAGAACAAATTCGACTCCCCGGCCCATGCCGAAGACGCGACCATCAATGTCCTCGAGCAAATGCACGTCTCTGACTTCTATGATCCGAGCGATGTGATCGTCCTTGAAGAGGGCACAACCCTCAAGGCACTAACTGATATCATCGCCAACTCCAAGCAGCTCTACTTCCCGGTCAAACGGGCAGACGGCTGGTATTCCGGCATGGTCTCCATTCACAATGCCCGCAACTGGATGTTTGAGGAAGGACTGCACGACCTCGTAGTCGTTCGCGATCTCATGTCGCGTGCCGTATATGTCCGGCCCGACTACGATCTTTATCAAGCCCTGCTCCGTTTCGTGAATACCGATTACGACCAGATTCCCGTGGTTTCACAAACGAACACGAGCGACATCATCGGACTGATCAACCGCGCCGATGTTTTCCAGGCCTACGCCGAAGCGATAGCCGAAGTGAAGGGTGAAGACGAAGAAACTGAAAGCGAATTAGCTCGATAGAAAATCTATCGCAACGATTGTTCCGGGTCCGTTTTCATTACCATCCGGTACTGCCCCGGCAGGAGCCGGTGAGTCGATGAAAAGCATCCCGCCATGTTCTTCACAGATAATCCGCTTTGCCTTGGTCAAACCCATGCCAACACCCTGAGTCTTTGTCGTGAAAAACGGATCAGTGACATAAGGAAGATTTTCAGCGGGAATACCAGGCCCATTGTCGACAAGACGGATTCCGTATCGACGCTTAACGGGAAAAAGGTGCTGCGAATCGGTCAATTCCTCATCTCCAAGACCTACACCACCCTGAATTATTATTTTTAAATTACCATTCTCGCAAAATTCAACCGAGTTTTGCAACAATTCCACGATAGCCAACGCCACGAGGCTGGCATCGACCTTCACAACCCCGTCTTCCAGATCAACCTTGCATTCGAAGGTACGCCCAATTGACGAAACGTATTCGCGGATCAAAGCCAACGCCTCGTCAACGATACTCTTGACTGAAACAGGTTCCATCTTGTCAGATGTGAGCGACACGTACTCGCTGATCACACCAACAAGACTCTCAAGACGCATACTGCCCTCTCGGACATTCTCAGCGTATTCGACCAACGGACTGTCCTTCGGGAGCTTCTTTATCATCAGCCCGGACATTCCCCCTATGGCCATGACAGGATTGCGGATTTGATGCGCAACGGCGTTGGAAAAATTCTTCAGGCTGTCCACTCGCTCTTTTTGCATCTTGACGACCTCAGCCGTCCTCTCCTGCACCCTCTGCTCCAGGACTTCATTCTGCTGGATCAACATCTGCTTGGCCTGCTTCAGTTGCAGGTGAGCCCTGACCCTGGCCTCGACCACAGCCGGACTGATGGGCTTGGTGATGTAATCCACGGCCCCCAGATCGAGACCTTTGGCTTCATCCTCGGGATCATCAAGGGACGTAACAAAAATGACCGGAATATCTTTTGTCGCAGGGTCTGCTTTCAGACGCTCGCAAACATCATACCCATTCATTCCCGGCATCATGACATCCAGCAGAATGAGATCCGGCTGAGGATCAACCAACGCTCTTTCCAGGGCAGTCTCGCCGTCGATAGCCGCAAGCAACGAATATGACGAGCGCAACGCTTCGGTCATGATCGTGATATTCTCCGACTGATCATCGACTATAAGTATTCTTTCTTTTCCGACCATATCTCATTCTTATCACGATCTCAGCAGAGCCGGAAGTATTTCAGGATAATCTATAACTACTCCTACGGACCACGCAGACTCCTCAAGTAGGAACACACTATTGAAATGAATCCCACCTCTTGCCAAATCCAGTAAATGCATTATCTTTTCAGCTATCATGAAGACTTGGAAAATCGGCTCCGGGCGGCTCTTTATCCGCCAGGGGGACATCACCACACTTGAGGTGGACGCCATAGTCAACGCTGCCAACTCCCGGCTGGCCGGTGGTGGCGGTGTGGACGGCGCAATTCACCGGGCAGCCGGTGCGGACGCACTTCAGCAGGCCTGCCAGACAATCATCGCCGACATAGGCTCATTGCCGCCCGGCGAGGCTGTCATAACACCGGGCTTCGACCTGCCCGCCAAACACATCATCCACACCGTCGGCCCCATCTGGCGCGGCGGCACCAATGACGAGCCTAGGCTGCTGCGAAACGCTTACATGAACAGCCTTCAGCTCGCCAAAGAGAACGACATAACGACCATCGCCTTCCCGGCCATATCCTGTGGTGTCTACGGCTACCCTGTCGAAGACGCCGCGCACATTGCGCTCACTGCCCTGAAAGAAGGGCTTGCAGCAGGACTGGTTAAAGAGGCGGGGATGGTTTTGCATGGCAATGCGGCCTATGAGACATGGACCGCTGCGGCCGAAAAAGCCCTGTAATCAGGCAAGGAGAAAAAATGGAACTCAGAGGAACAACCATCATCGCGGTTAAAGATGACTCCGGAACCGCCGTGGCTGGTGACGGCCAGGTGACCATGGGGCAGGCCGTTGCCATGAAGCATACCGCCCGTAAGGTGCGGCGCATATACAAAGACAAGGTTACCGTCGGATTCGCCGGGGCCACTGCTGACGCCTTCACCCTGTCCGAGCGGTTTGAGGCCAAGCTGGAGACCTATGCCGGAAACCTCGTTCGCGCGGCTGTCGAACTCGCCAAGGACTGGCGCACCGACAAGTACCTGCGGAGGCTGGAAGCAATGCTGCTGGCCGCTGACGGCGAGCATATCCTGATCATTTCCGGCACCGGCGATGTCATCGAGCCTGATGACGGAATCGCTGCCATCGGGTCCGGCGGGGCATACGCTCTGGCCGCCGCCCGCGCCATGGACAGAAACACCGACATGACTGCCAAGGAAATCGCCCAAAAGGCCATGGAAATCGCTGCAGAGATTTGTGTGTATACCAATGACAACATCATTATTGAGACACAGGATAAATAGATGAGCAACCTGACTCCCAGAGAGATCGTTTCAGAACTCGACAAGTATATCATCGGCCAAAACGACGCCAAACGGATGGTGGCAATCGCCATGCGCAATCGCTGGCGCAGGCAGCAGATCGAACCGGAACTGCGGGACGAGATCGCGCCGAAAAACATCATCCTGATGGGACCCACTGGTGTAGGCAAGACCGAGATTGCACGCAGATTGGCCAGACTGACCAACTGCCCGTTCTTCAAGGTCGAAGCCACGAAATTCACCGAGGTAGGTTACGTGGGCCGCGATGTTGAATCCATGATCCGTGACCTGATGGAAATCGGCGTGAACATGGTTCGCAAGGAAGAGACCGAGAAGGTCCGCATCAAGGCCGAGAAAAACGCTGAGGAACGCGTGCTCGACCTGCTCCTGCCGCGCCCAAACTCACAGCCCTCAGGTGCTGCCGGCTATTTCTCGGCTTCACAGTCCGGCGATATCGAGGAAAGCCACGAACCGCCCAAGGACGATGCCACGCGCGAGAAATTTCGCCAAATGTTCCGTTCCGGCCAGCTCGATGAACGCGAGGTCGAATTGGACGTCACCGTACAATCCGGCGCGCAAGTAGAGATCATGGCCATTCCCGGCATGGAAGATATGGGCTCCAATCTGCAAAGCGCGTTTACCAACATGTTCCCCGGCAAGCGCAAGGCTCGCAAGATGAAAATCAAGGACGCCTATCAAACTCTCATCGACGAGGAAGCCGACAAGCTCATCGATCCCGAGGCCGTCAACGAACTGGCTCGCGAACGTGTTGAGCAACAGGGCATCCTGTTTGTGGATGAAATGGACAAGATCGCAACCCGTCACGACCAGGGTGGTGGCGCATCGGCAGATGTCTCCCGTGAGGGTGTGCAGCGCGACCTGCTGCCAGTGGTCGAAGGAAGCGTGGTCAACACCAAGTACGGCATGGTCAAGACCGATCATATCCTGTTCATCGCAGCCGGTGCTTTCCACTTTGCCAAGCCGTCCGACCTGATCCCTGAACTTCAGGGGCGTTTCCCCCTGCGCGAGGAGCTTGATTCCCTGCACAAGGAGGAGTTCTACAGAATCCTGACCGAGCCGAAAAACGCTCTTACCGTGCAGTACAAGGCCCTGCTCCAGACCGAGGGCGTGACCATCGACTACACACAGGAAGCCCTTGAAGAAGTCTCGGCCACGGCTGAAAAGATCAACGAGGAAACAGAGAATATCGGCGCACGCAGACTCTATACCATCATGGAAAAGATCCTGGCCAACCTCTCCTTCGAAGCCCCGGACAAGTCCGGCCAGAAGGTCGTCATTGATCGCGATTACGTTCAGGAGCAACTTGGCGAAATCGTGGAAAACCGCGACCTTTCCAGATATATTCTCTAGGAATCACGAATGGATAATAGTATCGAGCTCATCGGCGTCCCTTTGGATGCGAACTCCTCGTATATGCGAGGGGCCGTCGGTGGACCGAATGCAGTTGTAGAGGCTCTGCACTGTGATTCGGCCAACTTGTGGACCGAAACCGGCTTTGACCTTTCAGAAAAGATCAAGGACAAGCGTCTGCTTGAACTGGGCGATTCGCCAGCTGCCCTTGAACAGATACAGCGAGCCGCATTCGAAGCCGGAAAATCAGATTCCAAGCCAATCTTCATCGGCGGAGATCACTCCATCACCTACCCGCTGGTCAAAGGGATGCGCGAAGCTCACGGCGAGTTCGCCATCCTGCATTTCGACGCTCACCCGGACTGTTACGACGTATTCGACGGCAATCGGCTCTCACATGCCTGTCCGTTCTCGCGCATCATGGAAGAGGGATTGTGCTCTCGCCTGGTCTCGGTAGGAATCCGCACCGCAACCGAACACCAACGGGAACAGAGGGAACGATTCGGTATTGAATGGCTGGAAATGAAAGAACGGAATGAATGGCCCACCATATCCTTCGACACCCCGGTCTATGTAACCTTCGACATGGACGTCCTGGACCCGGCGTTCGCGCCCGGTGTGGCCCATCATGAACCGGGCGGCATGTCCACCCGAGAAGTATTGGATATCATTCAGGCCATCGACGCACCGATCATCGGCGCGGACATCGTTGAGGTCAACCCCGACCGTGACGTGAATGGCGTCACAGCCATGGTCGCTGCCAAGATTCTCAGGGAAATAGGTGGGATGATGCTGGCGAAGTAGCGCACGACGCTTTCCGCGCCTGCGCACCTAAAAAGAGCCTGAAATCAAGCTAACTAAGTGATTTCAACAGGGCCTTGATATTCTTGTAGTCCTGGTCCTGAGAGTAGACATGATTGAGAACCAGGATTGCATTCTTTGTCCGATTTGCCTTGATGAAGACCTGCCCCATAACATAGGCGACTGAAAGATTGCCTTTGTAGAAGGCTGAGTTCAGTTCGATGGCCCGCTCAAATTTCTGGGCCGCGCTCCCAAAATCCTTGCCCTCCACATAGGCCATGCCCATATTGAAGAGAATACTCTCATCCTTGGGAGCAAGCTGTGCTGCCTTGACATATGCGTCCACCGCAGCCTCCCAGCGCTTCTGTTTGCGCAGAACCATCCCCAACCTATTGTAAATGGACCAGTGAAGGTCGACCCGGTAGATGCTTGCCAGCCGAGTGCAAAACTCCAGGATTCGGCAAGCGGCAATGGGGTCAGAGTTGAAAATTTTGTCGCCGTAATCCTCGGCCATCTGAACGCATTCCGGCAGCTTCTGAGCATGGGCAAGCTTGATGGCTTCTTCATAATGCTTTGCAGCATTTTCAACATCGCCATTCATGAAAGCCAGTTCGCCGAGCTCTTTCTTGCGACCAATATGCATGGGGGATAGTTCGTCAATCTTCACCAGATAACGCAACGCTCCGGACTGGTTGCCATCTTCCTTGTAAAAATCAACTATCTTCTTGAGCGGCTCAAGATATAGGGGAGCATTTTCCATAGCCTTGAGATACATCTTCAAGGCGTCATCACGCTTGGAGAGACCTTTGAGAGCATCGCCCATGATCATCAACCCGGCAGGGCTGCCCGGCTTTTCCTTAAGGATATCCCTGGCCACACCGTAAGCCAGTGCAAACTCGACCTTCCTAAGTCTCTCTTTGCCTTCACGGACCATCTTTCCTACCAGGTCCGGCGGCTCGAGCGTGTTTGCAATTTTTTCAATGAGAACGTTAACCGAGACCGGCTTGGTTATGAAACTGTCAGCACCGACTTCCACGAATTGGGCCACCATTCGTTCATCTATGTCAGTCATCAGGATGATGACAAAAACATCCGGAAACTCGCCCTTGAATTCTTCAATAAACGGCAGGCTCGACTGCCCTTCGATCTCGCTTTCAATAAAAAGAAACGGCTGCTTCTGGTATTCTTTGTAAACACGGACTTCTTCCTGGGCGCGGCGACTATTAGTTACAATCCGGATTCGCTCCAGATCGATCTGAAGTTCCTTGTAAAAGGAATTGCGGAAATTCTGAAAAAAAGTCTTGTCCTGGCTGACCACGAGAAACAGGCCATCCAGCTCTTCTACAAAATCAATAACAAGATCTCTGTAGCGATTAATTGCCTGCTCGTCGGACTTGAGCAGGTAGACACTTTTTTTCTGCATTTCCTTGTGTTTTTCGTCAACCTCCTTGGGGGCGGATTTGACGACGTACACACTTTTCATGCTACCGCGCTTCTTCATTCCAGCTCATCCTCCACAAAACTATGACCATACGAAAATTGCCTTTCGTTCATTATCTATAACTTTAGACAGTTAATCAATAATTAAGCAATAGCATTATAATCCACCGCCAGGCAGTCGACAGCAATTCGCGACTTGACGCATAGACTATTACTAATACGAATAAGCACAGCAATTAGACACAACATCACCCCTATGGGAATCTGCGGAAATCGTGGAGCGGAGAACGTGTAGGAATAGAAAGCAGTAATCGCGCACTTGATAGCACGCAACGTTTTCATCGAAAACATGTATTATTTGATTAGCTTGCCTATGACGTAAGAATCGAGCTTCTCAAACATGACGCGAGTCGTATCCACCCAGATGCCTCGGGTCAGACATTCGTCGGCCATATCGCAATCGCTGCACGACTTATCGGCACAGGCGCAATCATCATACTGAGGAGGGCATTCCATGATACGGACAATGTCACCCACCGTGATCTCAATCGCTGGTTTGGCAAGGAGGTGTCCACCCTGGGGTCCGCGACGACTCTCAATAAGCCCCGCCTTGCGCAATTCACGAATGAGTTTTTCGAGATATTTAAGTGGAATGTTCTGGCGCGCAGCAATATCACGACTCTGGACAGGCCCTTTACCGTCGTGCAGGGCGATGTCGAGCACCATTCTGGTGGCGTATCTGCTCTTGGTTGTTATGCGCATACTAATCCACTGATTCACACATCGGCAGGCGATGACAATACGACAGAGGGAAGCGAACCCAATGATTCGACGACAAGACAACCTGTCTGTCGAACACCCCCACGTGCCTGTACCGGCTGTGTTGACTCTGATTTGACGGAAATTCATATCCGGCCCGGCGGGTAATCCCACCGGGCCGGTTTTTTACGGCTATTGCAACCAGGCCGCCAAAGACGACTGGTTAACGTCGACCGCTACTCGTCGTCTTCTTTCGGCTTCAGGTGATCGGGCACGATGGCCATTTCGATCAGCAGAGGCTTGAGGAAGGACCACTTGATGCCGATCTCGAACTCTTCTTCGAGGTCGCGGATGGCATCCCAGCAGTTATGACAAGGTGCGATGACCAGTTCAGCCCCGGTTTCGAGGATCTGATCACGTTTCTTCTCAAGTGCCACGTTACGTTGCGGGCGGTACTTACCGATACCGTTGAATCCACCACCACCACCGCAGCAGTAGTTGTGTTCGCGGTTATCGGCCATTTCAATGAAGTACTCCGGTTCAACGATGTACGACATGATCTCACGGGTGATCTCACCAAGGCCGTGGTTACGGACATAGTTGCAGGAATCCTGCAGTGTGACCGGACGTTTCAGCTTCTTGGCGGGGTCGATCTTGAGACGACCGGTCCGCAATATCTCGGCAACCCACTCCGTATAATGGAGGTAAGGTGCCGGAGTAAGACCATCTTCACGTCCCATCCAGTACGGGCCTTCAATGACGGTGGCACGGTGTGCGTGACCGCACTCAGTACCAAGGACACGTTTGGGCTTGAGTTTCTCGATGGCTTCGTAAACGGTCTTGACCTGCATGGTGCAAGCTTCCCAGTCACCAGCGAACATGGACAAGGAGGTTTGCTCCCAGCCCTCAGACGGCATGGTCCAGTTCGTCTCAGTGAGGTGGAACAGGATGGCGGCTTCGGCGATATCCTCAGGATAGTGCTTGGGCTCACGAGCGTTCAAGGTGTACATGATGTCCGCACCTTCAACGTCCATGGGGATCTTCAGACCCGGCCATTCTTCCTCGGTCTCCTCTTCCATCCACTCGCAGGTTTCGGTCCAGTCTTCCGTCGTAACGTTCATCTGGGCACGATAGATGCGGTGCATGCCGGCGCCGATCTTCAATTCCCAAGGTACGAAACCCTGAGAGTGAAGAAGGCCGCGCAGGTAACCGAACATGACACCCATGTCGATGCCGTGCGGACAGTAATGGCCGCAACGGTTACAACAGGTGCACTGGGACCAGGCGACGTCCATGCAATGACGCATGAACTCGTTGGTCACGTTACCGTTCTTTTTAACGATCTCGCCCAAAGTGGACTGGATCTTATAGGCAGGGACCTGTTTGGGGTCCTTGTCGTTACATTCGTAGAGGAAGCAGGCATCTGCGCAGAGGCCGCAGTGAGCGCACATTTCGAGCCAGGTCTTGAGCCTGGACTTGAGTGTGGCTTTCAGCGATCCCTGGAGTTTCTCGACATCTACGTCGAGCTCTTCCATCTCTTTATAGTACACCTTGCCGCTGGTATCACCGAGAACCTCGTTGAGGTGCTCCTCGGTGTTAATCGGCGTTCTATTGCAAAGCTTTCCTTCAGGCATTTTTCCTTCTCCTTTTTAGCTGCCGACTTACCAGTCGAAGCTCTTGTACTTCATGCCACCGCGCTTGATTCCGAAGTCCATGCCGAGCTGGGCACGGGTCCAGAAGAAGCCAACAGCGTGGAACAGCTTGGTGAACGGCAGAAGCACGATCCAAGCCAGGCCACTGATGATGTGGGCAAGCAGCCAGAAGTTGTAGTCGCCGATTTCATTAACAACCAGATAGCCGGAGATGAAAGGAGCGATGGAGACAATAAGAATGAACCAGTCTTTTGCATCCGTAATAATACGAACCTCGGGGAGGATCATGCGACGGATGGCAATGCACATGGCAGCCACGAGCATTGCGACGGTCCAGAAGTTAGCTGCAGCCATGGACATGGTCGGCCAGGAAATCCCGAACCGCTCCATGAGGATTACAGCGTGACCTTCGAGCATGAGCGGAACGCCCAGCAGGCCGATGTGGAACACGAAAAACATAATCGTGAATCCGGGTTTTGCCCTCCAGCTATGATTGCCGAAGGGGATCAGGAATGCCAGGATGGAGCGGATGGCTCCCTTGGCACCGGCAGCGGGATGCGCGGTATAAGCGACGCGATCAAGCTTCCAGTTCAGGCCTTTGATATAGAATATAGTGCGAACAGTCAGTCCAACTACGGCGACAATAAATGCCAACCACAATGCCGGACCTGTTAACAATTCATACATGGTTTTCTCCTCGTATGCTGATGGACCTAGTCTTTGTCCCGGCTAAACAGGAACTTCCAATAGGCCACGAAGACCACCAGAGACGCACCCATCAGGAGATATACCCACCCTTTGGTGGCGAGCAGGAAGTCCTGTAAGGTATAGATTGATTGTACCATTTTTCTCGTCCTCCTAGGATTTAGTGCTCATCTTTGTAGTCAGGATGCTCATAGAAAATGGGCGTCTTGCTACTGATGATCTTGAAGCTTATGACGATCATGGTGACAACAAAGATGGTCACACCAACTTCCTGCCAGCTAGGTACATAACGCATCTCGGAAGGCAGGTGCCAGTTGAACGCAATCAGGGAAACGTTCAGACGGTTAAGGACGATGCCCAAAACAGTCAGAAGCGCGGTCCACTTGATCAGCTTGAGGTTCTTCTCACGTGCGCCGATGGCGTACAGGAAGCTAGGCAGGAGTACGAAGCCGAGAAGCTCGACCAGGAACCACTGACCCCAACCGGTGTTAAGCAGGTGCCATTCGTTGTCAGAGGCAATGCCAATGACCTTGATGAAGAAGTAGCCCATCAGGACCCAGGAAGCGCCCTTGGCGAATCCGTAGTAGAGGTCATCAGACTGGCCGAGGTAATCATCACTCATGACCTTGTGCATGGGCTTGTGAGAAATCCACCCCTCCAACATCACCATGGACATACCGGCTGCTGCTGACGATACAAAGAAGAACGTCGGCAGATAGCTGGAGTACCACAGCGGATGCAGCTTGGCCGGGGCGATGATGTACAGCGCGCCAAGCGAAGACTGGTGAAGGGTAGAGAGCACTACACCGAAGATGGTGAGCACAATGGTCATACCGTGAATGAGTTTCCTGAGTTTCTTCTTGCCCAGCCATTCCAGCGGAGCAACGGAGAATTCAAGGAACAGAACCGTCAGGTACAGTGCGACACACAGACCAACTTCGAACAGCATGGAAGTGGTTCCAGACTGGACAACGAAGGGGTACGGGAGGCGCCAGGGGCGACCCAGGTCGTACTGGAGAGCAACGACAACGAAGAGATAGCCGAGGAACGCGGTCAAAATGGCCGGGCGAACAGCAGCGTGATGTTTCTTCATGCCGAAGAGGTATACGGCCGAGGAGGTTACGTAACCACCGGCGGCCAATGCGACACCACAGAGCAGGTCAAACCCGATCCAGATGCCCCAGGGGTTGTTATTATCAAGGTTCGTTACAGCACCGATACCCCAACCGAAGCGCCACACCGTGAGGGCAGCACCCATGAGCAGGATAAGACCGGCAATGATATTGAACGGAGTCAACAATGATTGCTTGGACACGGATTCAGTAGTCATTTACGCGCCCTCCTCTTCTTTTTCACCATCGCCAGCTGCGGCAGCCTCTTCGGCTTCCTTGAGAGCTTTGGTGACTTCACGCTTGACGGTGGCTTCCTTGTCGTTACGAGCCCGCTCCATGGCGGCCTTCATATCTTCGCTAGCCTTGTCTTGCGTTTCAGCGATGGCCTTGGCAACTGCGTCGGCTTTTTCCTTTGTATTGATCTTGTCGGTACGCTTGGTGATACCGTAGACGCCTGCCAGAAGCAGGGGCCACAGAGCGGGAACCATTGCGACGACGGAGAGTGCGCCGGAGTTCAGTTCGGGACCGGAGACGGTACCGAGGTCTTCACGCAGGCCGATCTCGCTAAACGGTACGCCGGAGATGAACAGCCAGCTAGTGCCGCCCACTTCGTTCTCACCGTAGATGTGATCGATGTATTTTTCCGGATTGGCCTCAAGGCGATTACGGGCGATCTTGATGAGTTCATCGCGCTCGCCGTAAACCAGGGCTTCTTTCGGACATTTATTCACACAACCGGGAACCGAGATCTTGCCAGCATTTATGTTGGCGTCACAGAGGTCACATTTAATGACCTTGGGAGTGATCGGATCGTTGTATGTATAGGTCGGGATTTCAAACGGGCACGCGATCATGCAGTAACGGCAACCAACGCAGACCGACTCGTCGTAAACGACGGCGCCGGAAGGCTGTTTGGAGAATGCCGCGACGAAACAGGCGGATGCGCAGGAAGGCTCCAGGCAATGCATGCACTGAATTTTCCTGAACACGGGACCGCCACTGGTCTCGTACTTGTTGACGACGGTGTACGCCTCGTTCTCGGTGCGACGAGTGGTCTCGGTCACAGAGAGATCGGTAAAGGGTTTCTCCGGCTGCGGGAGGTTATTGACCTCATTGCAACCGATCTCGCATTTACGACATCCGATGCAGCGATTGGCGTCAAACAAGACTCCTTTACTGCCCGGATATCCTTCAAAGTGTACGTTTCCACCGGCTTGAGCCTTAGTGGGGAGTGCGGCTGATACGCCAGCTGCCCCCATCAGGCCAAGGAAGTTTCTTCGTTTCATGGATTCGCTCCTAGTGTATTTTCACCGGGTTCGGATTACTTCTTTTTATGACAGCCTTCGGCGTCATCACACGTCGTATTCTGAGGCTTTTCGAGCTTCATTGCAGTGTGACAACTCATGCACTGGCCGTGGTAGGCAGCCTTGAGACCCGGCATATTAGGCTTAACCGGATTGAAAGGCGCGCCGTGACAGCTGGAGCACTTCGGGGGAGTCTTGGAGGCCGGGCTGTTATGATGGCAACCCTGGCACATAAGCGTTTCCTGACCGTGGAAGAAGCCCGCCATGTTGTCGTTCTGCATGTCCTTGATCAGGCGCTTCACGATCTTGCGGTGCGGGAGCTTTCCGGGCTCGAACTTATCGGACAATGTTCCGATGACAACCTTCTCGGGGATATCTTCGTCAGCGATGGTTGCGACGGTCATGTTGCGAATGGCAATGACTTCAGCAGCCTTGGCAGCGATGACTTCCTTCTCGGGAACGATGCCGTCGACGTACAGAGTCTTCAGAGACTCGTCGTGACACTTGACGCAGGATGCCTTGCTAGGTGCCTTGATCTCAGCCATCTGGCTGTGACAACCGGCACAAACGGCCTTTTCTTCCTGCTTGGCTTTGTGGCAACCGATGCAACCTGTCATGTTGGTGACAACGTGCATGTCTCCGGCGAGTTCGAAGTACTTGCCGTCCATAGTGCCCTTGCCAACATGGCAGGAGCGACAATCGGCGGTATAGCCTTCATGACTCTTGTGGTTGAAGGGAACCGGGCCGATGTTGGCCTGGGCCTTACCTTTGACCAATGCAACCAGCAAAGTGGCGTCAGGCTGACCGCGCTTGAGGCGAGGTGTATCCTTGACGACCTTGATCTTGGCCTGGTCTGCGGCGGAGTGACAACCGGCACACTTGGCGGGACCGGAATCCTTCTTCTTGGCTGTGAAGTCCTGGTGACAGGAAACGCACTTGTTGTGTGCAGCCTGATCATAGGACCTGACGGTCAGTTCGGGAGACTTAACGGTCGGAGTAGCGAGGTGACAGTTACGGCAGTTCTGCTCCTTACCCTTGTCTGCGACGAGCTCTTTCTTGGCCTTGTCGTAAACATGGTGACAGCTGCCGCACTTCTCGTCGCCGCCGGTAGCCTTGACATGGCGGTAGTGCAGGGATTTGTCCATGGCGATTGCTTCCCAATCACTGGGGAGCGGCTTGACCGTGTGACAGGAACGGCACTGGCCGTCCAGAGGACCGGTCTTCTGCCCGCTGGCAACCATATCCTTATGGCAGCCGATGCAAGCAGTATGGTAAATACCCTTGATCTTTTCGGCATCGTCGTCAGCGAGCCGTTTAAATTTGATGGACAATTTCCCTTTGGAGTCCTTCTCGTGACACGCCGCACAATCTTTGCCCTGCTTGGACAAAGCATCAGTGTGCTGGTCGTGATAGAAGGTCACCACGGGCAGTTCAATCTTTCCAAATTCAGCCAGCGTATCGATTGTCACTGTGTCAGCACGAGCCTCAGAGGCGGCTTTCGCCTGGGCCTCAAGACCTTGTGCTTCCAGAAAGACAACCGAAGTAGCAGCGAACACGAAAAGAATTCCAGCCCAAAATAGCAGTCTTCTTCCTTTCTCCATAACGCATTCCTTAATAAGTTAGTGGAATACTATGCACCCTCTCCAACCAAACCGCCCCTCGACGAGTGCGCATGCACACACGGCATGCGCCCGCCGACGCCCGCACACAAACGAAACACTTCGCCTGAACGGTCGCCGGGACGCTTCACAGGTTGCAGCACGCGCCACAGGCGCTAGTGCAACGAGCCCCTCAAATCCAGACATTCCTCCACTGGCAATCCCATACGACACATCCTTAGCTCAGGACGCACCAATAGAAATCACCAGGCGGAAAAACGCCCAATATCCGAATAAAACAACACTTGAGATTAGCCCCTCAGCTAATTTCACCTGCAAACGTAAGCCTGGCCAGACTCGATACCGGTTTTCCCCTCGGGATCGAGCTTGGACTCCTGCTTGCAAATTGAGCTTAAAAACAGGTGGTTAGACCTGTTTTTCCCTCAGCTCAAAATCCATACCATAGCAGTATGAATTATTGTATACCGATTTGGTATACAATCCTAAAGATCGCGTCAAGTGATTCCGGGGAAAAAACGTGCTGATAAACAAACGTGCCGGAATGGTTGTCACTTTTCCGTGAATCGGAGAAGCCACCCCTGAAGCGTTTTTCTGCCTCAGTTCATTCTCTGGCGGATGGGTCATAATTCCATACCTTTACAGTATGAAATCATTCTTCTCCTCTTTGGTAGACAATCTCGAAACTGACGTCAAGCCGCAAAATTGCACCCATTTCAAACCCGATCACAAAAACAGCTGGCAAACATAAACTTTTTAGATGTTTTTTATAATATAACGGGCTTGTCTGTTCTCTTACATATGATAATAATATGCATCAATTCGATACTCCAACCATGCTACTTATTAGCGGAGGCATGGGGATGATGACCAAAACAACGCACCCTGCTCCAAGGACAACATGAGTAAATCACTTCCAATGCAGTTAAGAACTTTCTGTTCAAACTTATCCAAGTGGAAGAGTCGTCCTCTAGCCGGGATTCTGCTGCTAACCACCATTGTTGCCATCGCCCTGCCGTTGATCAACGCCAAGGTCATCTACCCGGCGTTCACGGACATCATCACCTCCGCGATCGAAGAAGACGCCCAACGACTTGCCGCGCACACCATCCCGCCTTCGATCAAGTACTCCGAGCTCACCCACGAAATGCTCGACAGCCCATTCTTCGCGGCCATCTATAAATTGGAAAACGACTTTGGACTCATGAAGATCAAGGTCTTTTCATCCAATGGAGAAGTCCTGTACTCTACCGAACCCACCGAGATAGGTCACTTGAATACCAAGCCATATTTCAAGGAAGTGGTAACCAAGGGGCTGCCATATACAAAACTCGTCAGCAAAAACACTAAGACTCTTGAAGGCGAAGTCATCACCAGTGATGTGGTCGAGACGTATGTCCCACTCATGAATAATGACCGGTTCCTCGGTTCATTTGAATTGTACTACGACATCACCAAGCGCAAGGAGCGCATGGAACAATTCGCCACATACTCGACCGCCGCCATGTCCCTGCTTTCTCTCTGCCTGCTAACCGTCGTGGCAGTGCTGATCAGAAAGGAGACTGCCCGGGCAGCCGCCCAGGACGAAGCCTCTGCCCTCAAGGACGAGGTTGAAAGGATCACAAGACACGACCTGAAGTCTCCCATAATCGGACTCTTGAACGGAATAGAATATCTAGAAAATTTCACCACGTTGGACAAGGAACAGGCAGACATCACCAGCGACATGCGGATCACGGCCAACACAGGCATGAACATGATTAACCGCAGCCTCGACCTCTACAGGATGGAAACGGGCAACTACAGGTACGACCCTGCGACCATGGATATGCTGGCCGTTTCGCGCAGGGTTGCAGCCGACCTCGCAGGCCTTGCAACCCCGAAGGGCATCAATGTCCTGATCACCAAGGCTGGCAACATCCCGAACGAAAGCGACTCAGTGTGCGTCACTGCCGAAGAAACGCTGTGTTACTCGCTTATCTCCAACCTACTCAAAAACTCCATCGAAGCATCTGAGACGGGAGAGCGCGTGACCCTGACCCTGAACGAAAACGAAAATATCAGCATCACCATACATAACAATGGAGTCGTTCCCGAAGAAATCAGGGAGACATTTTTCGATAAATACACCACTGCGGGCAAGAAATCCGGCACAGGCCTGGGGACATATTCCGCCAAACTGATGGCCAAGACCATGGGCGGCTCAATCGAAATGGACACCTCCGAAGAGGACGGCACCAAAGTCACCGTAGTCCTGCCAAAATCAACCACTGAAGAAGCATAGCGAGACACATCATGCCATTCGTAAATATCCGCATCACCAAGGACGGCGCCACCGCCGAGCAGAAGCAGAAGCTCATCAAGGGCGTGACCGATCTCCTCGTCGATGTGCTCGACAAGAACCCGGCCACCACCTTCGTCGTCATCGACGAGGTGGAAACAGATAATTGGGGAATTGGTGGCGAATCAGTGAGCGAGATTCGAAAGAAATAGAATTACTGTTCGTCTTTCAGATGCAGGGTCATCCTGACATCAGCGACGATGGCCCTTTCGTGATTGACCAGTACCGGATTGAACTCGGCTTCCCAGACCTGGGGCAGGTCGAGGGCAAGCTGAGACATGGTCATGATGATCTCTTCCAGAGCGGTGAAGTTCACCGGCAGCTCTCCCTTGAGACCTTTGAGCAACATGTACGACTTGATCTCGCGCACGATCTCAAAGGCGTCCTGGCGTGACAGCGGGGCCAGCTTGAACGAGATATCCTTCATTATTTCCACATAAATGCCACCCAGCCCGAACATGAGCATGGGACCGAACTGCTCATCGCGCTTGAAGCCGATGATCACTTCCTTGACGCCAGGGGGAGCCATTTCCTGAACCAGACAACCGGCGATATAGGCATCCTGACGCATACGCTGGGCACGGGTCGTGATATCCTGAAAGGCACTCCTGACATCGTCAGCACTCTTTAAATTCACTTTGACACCGCCCACATCAGATTTGTGGGAGATATCCGGCGAGGCGATCTTGAGCACCACGGGATACCCGAACTCATCGGCTGCGGCCACGGCCTCGTCACTGGAGCGGGCCAGCGTAGTCTGTGGCGTGGGCAGTCCATAGGCCTTGAGTATTTCCTGGGCCTCGAATTCCACTATCTCCGGTTCGTTGCGCCGCTCATGTTCCCTGATCACTTTGAGCGCAACTTCCTTGTCTCCCTCGACCTCGGCATACTTTGGTTCCGGGCGGTGCTTCCAAAGATGATACTCGTACATGGTCTCGATGGAGCGCACGGCCGGTTCCGGGAAGGCGTAGCAAGGTATACCTGCCTCCATGAGCATCTTTCTGGCTCCCGCCACGCGAGTCTTGCCCATGAAACAGGCGAAGACAGGCTTGCCGCATTTCCGGGCCGTGCGAATGACAGATTCTGCGGTTTTCTCGATCTCCACGGTGGCGGTGGGCGTGAGCAGGACCATGATTGAATGGACCATTGGGTCCTCGGCCACCACGTCGAGAGTCTGACGATATCGCTTGGCGTCAGCGTCACCGATGATATCCACCGGATTGTAGAAGGCGGCGTAGCTGGGGAGAAATTCCTGGAGTTTCTGGATGGTCTTTTGGGAAAGCCCGGCCATGGTCAGGCCGGATCGATCAGCTGCATCGGCAGCGAGAATACCCGGCCCGCCGGAGTTTGTAACGACCGCAAGATTCGGTCCCTTGGGCAATGGCTGGTTGGAAAAGGCCTGAGCCAAATTGAACAGCGTTGCCACATCCCCCACCCTGATGACCCCGGACTGATGGAAGGCGGCGGTATAGGTCTGATCCGACCCCGCGATGGCTCCGGTGTGCGACGACGCAGCCTTGGCACCCGCAGCCGTAGTACCGGATTTGATCATTATGACGGGCTTGTTCAGGCAGGTCTTGCGCGCCTGCTTGAGGAAGGCATCACCATGCTCCACGTTCTCGATATAGCCGAGGATAACCCGTGTATCCTCATCCTTGTTCAAATATTCGAGCATATCCGCTTCATCAAGTACGGCCTTGTTGCCCAGACTGATGAACTTGGAGAAACCAATGTTCTCACCGAGCGCCCAGTCGAGAATGGCCACGCAGAGTGCGCCGGACTGAGAGAAAAATGCAATGGAACCGGGCTGGGGCTGGCCTGCCGCAAAAGAGGCGTTGACCCCGAGAGCCGTATTCATCATTCCCAGACAGTTGGGGCCAAGCAGCGCGATATCATGCTTCTCGCACAAGGCGATGATGTCCTGTTCAAGGTGGTAACCTTCCTTGCCTACTTCCTTGAACCCGGCAGTGATGATGATGGCCGCCTTGGTTCCGATTTCGGCAAGGGCTTCCAGCGACGGAACAACAAATTTGCGCGGCACGGAAATGACACCAAGGTCGAGTCCTCGCGGCAGATCGGCGATGTCTGTCGTGACTGATAGTCCCTCGATCTCACCGCCCTTGGGATTCACGGGATAGAGCTTCCCCTTGTACCCGGCCTCGATCATGTTGGACACGATGGTGTGACCCACCTTGCCGGGGCTGGCGGATGCACCGATGACGGCCACGGTCTCGGGATAGAAAAAGGCGTGCAGGTTGTCCTTGGTTCCCAAAGGTAAAGCTCCTGAAAGTTGATATCTAATCGCGCCCCGCCAACCTAACCTGAAACATGGCAGTAAACAAGAGGGGCGACCCCAAGAGGCCGCCCCGATTAATTGCGAATCAAGCTGACTATTTCTTGCCCTTGGCCTTGGCGGCCACCTCTTCTTTTTTCTTCTTATTCACGACTTCACTTGCGGCAGCCGAGATATTGGCTCGTTCTTCATCGTTCAACTCTGCGCCGTCCGGGATGTGCACGGAGACACGCGGCTTGGCGAACTCGATGCCAGCTTCAGCAAACTTCACACGCATTTTGGCCAATACCAATTTCCTGAGTGTGAACTGTCCACCCGGCTTGGTCATGAACTTCACACGCATACGCATACCGTATTCTTCCATGGCCTTGACGCCCTGGCTCTTGATATCGGCAAGCATCACAGCATTGAGTTCAGGAACAGAACGCACTTCCTTGTTGATAGTCTTGATGATCTTTTTGACCTTGCCGATGTCCGTATCAAACGGCACCAGGTATTGCAGCTTCATCACCGCCCAGTCACGGGTGTTATTCTTGACCATATGCATGGAACCGAATGGGATGGTATACAGAAAGCCGAGATGGTGGCGCAGCTTGATCGACCGCACGCCGATCTCCTCGACAGTCCCCATGGCTCCGCCAGCCTCGATGTAATCACCGACCCTGAAAGCATCATCCATGAGGAAGAAAATGCCGGAGATGATGTCCTTGACCAACGTCTGTGAACCGAAGCCGATGGCGATGCCGAAGACACTGGCACCTGCGATGAGAGGCCCGATGTCGACGCCAAGCGATGACAGGATAATCAGGACGGTTATGACCAGAATAGCCACGAAAATGAACTTCTTCAAAAGCTGAAGCAGCGTGCTGAACCGGTCGCCGCCAGGGCCACCGCCTTCATGACCGCCGCCGCCATCCCCGCCTTCATCTTCATCCTTGGCCCTGAGCTTGCGCTCTATCAGGCGGCTGACGAAAACCCACACGATGTAGGCGAGGATCAGGGTGACCAGTGTGTTGAAGGACGCCCGGACAGTGGCTCGCCCGACATCGAGATCTATGCCCCAAAGGCGGAGCAATCCGAAGCCGACACCCGCCAGAATAATGACCCTGAATCCCTTGCTAAGGAAGTCCTGGAATTTGGTAACGTTCTTGCCGATGAGACCCTGGTCGTCATCTGAGTCCCCATCAGCATCTTCACCGTCGGTTTCCTCTGGTATGCCGGGCCCCGCCATGTCCGCGGCAAACGCCACCAGACGCTGGGTTGCATAATCCAGAAGGAAATAGAGCGGTACGATCAGGAGTGTCATGATTCCGGGCAACATGGCCTCACCGCCGAAAATCATGAGCGCGAACACCCAGAACATCCAGAAGCCTAGGACATATGTAATAGCCCCCAGGTGCCAGACATCGGCAAACTGATAGACTAGGCTCTCCGGGGCGTTTCGCGCCTTAATGGCATCGGCCACGGGTTTCTGATTCCACAACGCCAGCAAGGCGAGCATGGCTGCCACGATAAATCCGAAGAATGTCGTGATAAGCAGGAACAGGGCCTCACTGCCGCCCTCAAGTCTCAGAAGAGTCGTGAGAAGCAATCCCACGGCCATGACCTTGGCGACCCTGAGAATCCACTTGAAGAGGTACTGCGCAACCGGATCGGACAATGGCAAATATCGAAGGCTCGGTGCGTGCGGTGCAAGCAGGAATCGGGTGGCTACCTTGACGAGCTCCAGGAATATCATGGCCGTGAGCCAGGCCATAATCACGGGTTTGCTGGCAGCACCTTCGCTGAACAATATCAGGTAGCACAGGAAGACCACCACGGTGAAAATCACAACACCGAACAGGTCCAGAAGCGCTCGCAAGAAAAGCCTGCCCATCCGGGTGTACCAAAGGGAATCATCCGGGGTGTTGGCTATGCTTTTCCGGGCGCGTGCGGTCTTCTTCTTGAAAAGATAAATGGCTCCCGTCCAAAAGATGCTGAGCACGACAATGGCTAAAAGGAGCCTGCCGGGCGAGAGCTTACCGCTGCCGGAAAGGATGCCGGAAAGCGCCTTGGGCAATTCGCGGGGCGCGGTGGACGCTCCGGAGAACAGATATTCGAAGCGATCGCGAACAAAGGCCGAACTCTTTTTCATCTCCCTGACCAAGCCGGCAATGCCCCCGGGGCCTGCATCCTTGGGCTTGACGACCGCGTCCTTCTTCAATTCCTCAATGAGCAAACTGCGAACCTGTTCATCGCTCATCCCTGCCATGAGATCCTTGAGCTGTTCCGGCGTAGCATCTGCCGGTATGGAGGACGACTCGGCAGAGTCAGACCCCCCTGACATCATGGCAACCGCAGCCGCGGACGAACCAATGGCCGTATTGGGTCCGGCCAACAGGCATAGAAGGAAAATAGCTGCGAAGAATATTGAGAACCGTTTGAACATGACGCCCCCGTCTTTAATATCTGAAATATCGATCAATTGCCCTGTCGTATCAAGCTGACAGGCTTATTGT
>Ga0209692_10001459_pt1 | contig 32161 bp, 23 predicted proteins | sample tdDd472_FD_187129 | JGI IMG/M metagenome (GOLD analysis project Ga0209692, IMG submission 187129) | Marine sediment microbial communities from the Atlantic coast under amendment with organic carbon and nitrate - tdDd47.2 (SPAdes)... | ecosystem: Environmental > Aquatic > Marine > Coastal >...
TGCTATATGTGCTCTCCAGGTGACTGATTGATACTTATCTCCTCTTATGAAGATTGTGTCATACTGGAGTGAGGCATAGACAGCAGAACGGAGCATCGAGTTATTGTTAGCTTTTTTCAGGGTCGACTAATTAAAGAACTATCCAGCATTAAAGGGGGTGAAAAGTCATGCCAAAAGATGGAAGTATTACACGCAATAAGATTATGGATGTGGCCCAGCAGATGGTATTGGAAGTCGGCTTATCGGGAACATCTGTGGAAAAGGTCATCGAAAAAGCAGATGTTACCAAGAGTACCTTTTTTTATCACTTTAAAACCAAGCACGATTTAGCCGGTGCCTTAATCGAACGTTATGCTTCCGATGACCGCGATCATTTTGGTGAGTTTATGCTTAAAGCGGAACAGCTTTCACGTGATCCACTACAACAATTGCTTATTTTCATTGGCCTGTTTATCGAAATGACGGAACAACTAGAAGAACCATTTCCCGGCTGTTTATATGCCTCCTACTGTTATCAGAGCGGCACAATATCGGCCGATATGCTGGAGACCATCGCCAAAATGATGCACTTTTGGCGAGAGCGGTTGAGCAACAAACTAGAATACATTGTTAAATTATATCCCCCAAAAATTCCTGTCGAGCACTATCAGGTTTCCGATCATCTGCTGACGACTTTTGAAGGAGCTTTTATCTTGTCAAAAATCATGAAAGAACCCAAATTGGCATCGGAACAACTTATACAGTGTAGGAATTACATTGAATTACTGTTTTCAAAGGACGAAACTTCGAAAAATCAAAACACACAAAAACACTGCAAGCCATTGAAACAAAGCGACAAATTACAATAAAAAAATGATTATCTGTCAAAAATATCTTATAATCGAATCAAGATTTTCTTATTGCTAATATGGAGTAATCTCCTTTGGCTACATTATCTCAAAAAATATTATTAGAACCTCTGGCTGAGGCAACATTTGAGGCAACCGACAATGGAATACTGGTTGTCGATTCAAATAAGAAAATTATCAAACATAACTCCCGCCTGGCCGAAATATGGAATATTCCTCCAGAGTTATCCGAATCAGATAAAGAAGAAGTACTACTCGAGCACTTTCTGGAACAGTTAACCGATCCAAAACGATTTATTGATACTATTCTTGAGTTATATCATCAACCTGAATCCGAAAGTCTTGACACAATTGCTTTCAAAGATGGCCGAGTATTTGAACGCTTTTCCAAACCAATATATCTGGATGAAGTCGTTGTGGCTAGGATCTGGGGTTATAGAGAAAACCCAGATGCTAGAATCACTAATCAAAAGCTACAAAGAGAAGTAAGGCTTCGAAATACAATTATTAATACCCTACCCGATCTTATCTGGCTAAAAAATCCTGACGGGATTTATCTTGCCTGTAATAGTCGTTTTGAAGATTATTTAGGTGCTACTGAAAAAGAAATCCAAGGTAAAACAGATTACGACTTTGTTGATACAAAATTAGCCGATTTATTTCAACAATATGACAACAAAGCAATACAAAAAGGTACTCCGTCGGTCAATGAAGAATGGATAACATTTGCAAATGATGGACACCGTGAACTTTTAGAAACAACCCAAACCCCTATGTTTGATGAAAATGAGGAACTGATCGGTGTGCTTGGTATCGGGCACAATATTACTAACCATCGAGAAAATGAAAAAAGGCTTAGGCAGAGTGAGGAGCGCTTTTCGTTAGCCATGAGAGGTGCCAATGATGGCCTATGGGACTGGAATCTTGAAACTGATGAAGTCTATTACTCTCCACGCTGGAAAAGCATGTTAGGTTATGATGAGGAAGAATTCGGCAATGATTTAGATACCTGGAAAAATCTGGTGAATCCTGATGATAAGGAGTGGGTATTAAGAAAGGTTAATGATTATTTATCCGGTACTGACGATTCATTCGAAGTCGAAATGCGTATGAAGCATAAAGATGGACATGAAGTATTCGTGCTAAGTCGTGCCTTTCGGGTTAACGATAAATCTAACCACAAACCAATTCGCCTGGTCGGCACCCATGTTGATATTACAGACAGAAAGAAAGCGCAAGCCTATGATGATAAGAATGCTGAAATTCTGGAGATGATCGCAACGGGAAAACCTGCCGCTGATATTTATGATGAAATTGCCAGATTATACGAACAACGCCATCCGGGAATGCGCTGTTCGATGTTGGAATTACATGATAATAAACTTTTACATGGCGGGGCTCCAAGCCTTCCAAAACAATATTGTGATGCTGTACATGGCTTAGAATACGGTCCTAATGTCGGTTCTTGTGGTACTTCCACCTATACAGGCAAACGCGTCCTGGTTGAGAATATCGAAACCGATCCTAAGTGGACTAAGCTTAAACAATTTGCCCTTCCCCATGGCTTACGCTGTTGCTGGTCTGAGCCAATAAAAAATTCCTCAGGAAAAGTCTTGGGGGCATTTGGAATGTATTACAATCATCCGGCATTACCAGATGAAGAAGAATCCAATGATCTTAAATCCGCAGCACGCCTTGCCAGTATTGTTATGGAACGCGATCAGGCTCAACAGCGTATTCATGAACTAGCCTATTATGATGAACTCACAGGACTTTCCAGCCGTGCCCATTTCTACCAATATCTGGAAGAATTGGTTAAAACTTCCGCCCGAAGTCTACATCGTTTTAGTATATTATTGATTGACCTGGACGATTTCAAAGACGTCAATGACAGCCTTGGACATGATGTGGGTGATACGCTTCTACAGGAAATCGCTAAACGGTTGGCCGGCGTCAGCCGTGAAATTGACCTTATCGCACGTCTGGGTGGAGACGAGTTTTGTATTATCATTAAAGATGTTATAGATGATTTTGTTGCCGCCAATGTTGCACGACGCTGTCTACAAACCATATCATATCCCGTGGAACTCTCATCCAGAAAGCTCACACCGGCTTGCAGCATAGGAATAGCGCACTATCCTGACGATGGAGAAGACATCTCAATCTTACTAAAGGCAGCTGACACTTCTCTTTATGCAGCCAAAAATCAAGGAAAAAATCGCTATGCTTTTTATAAGCCTGAGCTTACTATGGAGGCAGAGTACCGCTTTAGAGTAGAGCAATATCTAAGAGAGGCTATCGAAAAGCAACAATTGACATTGGTATATCAACCTCAGGTTGATATCATCACGGGTAAAATCATTGGAGTCGAGGCTCTATCCCGCTGGTATCATCCTAAACTTGGCCATGTTTCACTGATTGATTTTATCACTACCGCTGAACGAATTGGTATGATAAAACAGCTTACCGAATGGGTTTTGTTTCAAGCCTGCAGCCAAGCATTAGCATGGCAGAACGCTGGCCTACCAATATTACGTCTGGCTGTAAATATTTCTCCAAGTCATTTTCTGGATAAGGATATTGTGGTACTCATCAAACGTGTTATCGAAGAAACAAAAATAACGCCAAATATATTAGAATTAGAAGTCACAGAAGGGGTTGTTCAGACTAATCAAGAAAACCTCTCAATATTTAAAGAATTAAAGGAACTTGATATTCAATTAGCCATCGATGATTTTGGAACAGGATATTCGTCCTTAGCCTCACTAAAACACTTGCAGGTCGACTGTCTGAAAATAGACAAATATTTTATCGATGACATGCTTATCGACAAAGATAGTCTATCGCTTATTGGCTCTATGGTAGAAATGGGACATAATTTAGGACATAGCATTATTGCCGAAGGAGTTGAAACCTCTGAACAATTAGCCATGCTAAACAAATTAAATTGTGAGACTGCTCAGGGCTACCTATTTAGTAAACCCGTTAAAGCCGAAAAAATTTCAGAATTATTGGAAAATAATTCTGATTAATCCCTTATATCTTATGCTAAAAAACCCTTTAATCATATTTATCAGTTGTTGCTTTCTATTAACTTCCTGCGGCAGCGAAACTGAACCGGTTTATTCATCCTTACCTGCGAACGCTGTTATTTTAGCCTTTGGCGATAGTTTAACCTATGGAACTGGTGTCGGCGAAAATGACAGCTATCCAGCCATACTGGAATCACTTACCGGCTTAACCGTGATCAATGCCGGAATTCCCGGTGAAGTCAGTAGCAAAGGTTTAAACCGTTTGCCGGAGTTACTCGATAAACACAATCCTAGCCTACTCATTCTAATTCACGGTGGAAACGATATCCTAAGAAAGCTTTCTCATACAGGGTTAAAAAATAACTTGATAGAAATGATTGGCGAAGCGAAGAAAAGAGAAATTCCGATTATTATGCTGGGTGTTCCGCGATTTGGAATTTTGTCTTTAAAAAGCCATAAAGTCTATGAAGAAGTCGTAGCTGCCGAAAATATCCCTGCCGACCTTGACGCTTTACCTGAAATAATTGGCAATGACAGTTTAAAGTCCGACCGAGTGCATCCAAACAAAGAAGGTTATCGATTAATGGCCGAGGCAATTTTTGCGCTTTTAAAAGAAAGCGGTGCTATTCCATAAACTTAAATAATAATTTTTTGTCTGAAGACTATACTAAACTAAATCCATTTTTTAGAGAATAATATGACATTAATAAAAAAGCTCAATATTGTATTTACCCTTTTATTTTTAGTTGCAGCTACCCCCGCCCTTGCAGAACAATCTCCGGCAAGTGCACGTAATGTACTGGAACACTATCTTAATGCCGTATTAGATGGCAATTATAAACAAGCATACGAATATATTGCTTCCACGGATAAGAAAAAAAGAAGCCGTGCTCGCTATCTACAAGAAAATCAGAAAAAACCGACACCACTCAACAGAGTATTATCCGATAAAGCCGGTTTTACTATTCTGCAGATGACTGAATCAGAAGATAAGGCTACCGCTGTCGTGAAACATAGTACCCCAAATTTGGATTCTGTCGTTCCGGAAATTTTATCAGCATTATTTACTTCAGTAATGGGGGATAAAAATGAAAATGAATTGGAAAAAGTACTGGCGGAGAAAATTGATCGCGGTGTACCGGTAAAAGTCGAAGAGAAAACCTACAATTTGGTCAAAGAAAATGATGACTGGAAAGTGGTATTAAACTGGAAGACAGAACGTCAATTAAGAAAACAAAAAGATGCCAGTCTGGTAGCCAATAATAAAGTTCAATGGAAAAGCTCAATTCAGATTGACGAAATGACCGACGAAAAAGTAGCAACCCTTTCTTCCCCAACCATAAAAGGTGCCGATTTTAAATCAACGCCCTATTCCATAACCATCCGATGTAAATCAAATCAGAGCAATATCGATATTGAACTCGGCTGGGGACAACAGATTAATACCACTAACTCAGATATGCTTCAGTTTCGCTTTGATCGGGAAAAAATGTTTGAACTCAAGGCAAATAATCAAGGCAGTACATCATCCAGTTACCTAGTACGCCAAGCGGATAAAAAGAAAATCATTTCATTAATGCAAACCCGACAAATTATGCGTGTTAAACATTCGGCTTCCCAAGTGGCACGTTTTTCCCTACGTGGATTTAATTCTGCTTTTCAGGATGCTTGCCTTAATGACTAAATAGTATCCAATAAATTCCGCTCCTGCCCTTTGGGAGGAAGCGGAATTAATTGGTGTCGATATTTTCAGTTTTAGCCAATTTCTTATAGCCATCTCGCTTCAACCTTCCCCGACCTATTAAAAAAATGCTTTTTCTGGTTACAGCTTCTTTAAGTATTCCATTTTCATCAATACCTAAAATCAGTTCATACTCCTTTTCATCGCTTTGAATCCTGAGTAAATAAATTTTTTCAAACTCTCGCGACTCCAACAAACGTTGATCGGAATGATTTTCATGCTGTTTTTTTAGGGTAATTGTTTGATTTTTTTTTGCACCGATTGGTTTTATAGCACCCTCATATTCATCTTCATTTAAACTTCCAAGGTTTAAAAGAAATGAAAGCACATCGTAATAGCTGTAATGATCCAATGTTTTGTTGTCACTCGAGCGAACGTATTTTGTTTCGGTTATATTGGAAAAAGTATGGATATCAAAGTGAGATTCAGTTACTTTTTTAGTTTTTTCTTTAAAATGAGTGACTTTTTTCTGCCTATGGTCAAACAAAAATATTTCGTAAGTTTTCTTTTTTTTTGATTCCGTTCTTTTTTCAAATGTATCCGTGACAAATTTACCATTGATAATTTTGCCTCGGCTAATATAAGTAATGTCTTTCTTTGAATTTAGACCTGCTATTTGCTCACTTGTTTTGGCTTTCATTTCAATTTGGTATTCGTTATCTTTAGTATCGACGAAAACTTCAATATTACCGACTTTACCGAACAACGATAGATCAACATGGTATTTATACACTTCTTGAGTATCAGCCCACGCTTGGCTAAATAACAACGAAAGAACAATCAATATTCTGAGCATGATCATTTTCCTGAATACTTACCAAAATAAAATTCAAAGTCAATATTAAGCGAATAGTTTGCTTTATAGTCATTCTGTCGGTGAAAATTGACACTGGGCCTAACTTCAAAAAAGAACCACTTTTTCCAGATATTCTGACGCCAACTCATCGATGTCACATAATTACTTATTCCTGAATAAGGTTTTGATTGAGTGTATGGTCGGGTATTTTTATCGAGTGTATAGGTATACTTGGTATTACCCCAAAATATCTGAGAAAAACTAAGGCCGATATCATCCTTTAATAACTGGTAATAGGATAATCCTAAAAAATAATCCATGCCATCCGTATCAGTCTCTGTTTTTCGATTGAGTTGAATTCTGAAAAGAGATTTATCATTTAGTTGCTTATCAAAATAAACATCGGTTTTTTCTTCAAACTTATCTTTGGTTGAATATTTAAATGATTGCACCGGTTCAATACTCCAGTCCCCGGCAATAAATTCTTTACTGTAGCGTGCCCTGACATAAGGATAAATACCGCGTAGACCTAGAGAATACTTTGAGCTGATATCATATTTATCAGCGGGGAAATAATGAATGCCAATCCTCGGAGCAGTCTCTTGCTCTTCATTATCCTTGGTTAAAATATCTTTGGCGTTATCTTTATTTAAGTCTTCTATAAATAATTTAAATTTTTTCCGTGTTCGACTTAAAGGTATTTGAGCTCTAGCTTTAAGTTTATATTTTTCGTCACCTTTTGATGCAAAAAAACTACTAAAGCGAATTAAAACATAGGCATCACTTGATTCCTCAAAATATTTTTGGTTTTGAAAAAATGAATCGATATCATTCTGGAGTTCTTCAGTATCACTCCCCGGCTCATGTTTTGGCTCTATGAAATTGGAATCGGAAATCCACTTATTGAGATTTTTATCAATAGTGTCGGACCATTCAATAACGGTATTTGATATGGCATCATATTTTTCATCAATAACATCAGGTTTGCTTTCCATTGCCGGAGGAGTATCAGAATATGCTTGATGTATAAACGACATAAATATCAAAAAGACCACAAATTGTGACATGCTAGCAATATTCCCGATGATTAATTCAGAGCGATTACGAATAATGCTCTATAATCCTAGAAAACTCAGTTGACTTCGTAGCGAGGTTCAGCCTGGGCGGCCCCCATAAGTGCTGAAGATTTAGTGCTTAAGGGAACCGCAGTAGATGGCAACTGAGTTTTCTAGGATAATGCACAAAGTATTTTAATCATAGCCTAAGTCAGCTTCGATTTGAATGCTTCTTCCTACTTTCCCTGTGGAAGAATCCACAGACATTTCGGTATGATTTTTTGAGTAAAAAGCTCCAATAGAGAGGACAAATTGATCTTCTAATAGAGAAGCCGTTAATGAAGGAAAAGTCGCTTTTCCCTATTTTCAATAGCATAAGGGTTGATTTCTGCATTTATCAAACTTTAATAAACATCAAAAATAATCCATTTTGTGAACCAGTTCATAATTTATGATGATTTCCCCGGCTATAATCTCCTCAAACAAAAATTATCGAGTATCACAAGAGAGATTAATAATGATCAATATATTTCGGAAATTAAGTCTAATCGAAGGAACGTCCCTATTAATTTTACTCTTTATGGCCATGCCGGCTAAATACCACTTTGGCATTTCCGATGCAGTATGGATAGTAGGAATGGCACATGGTCTACTCTGGACAGCTTACTTTATCGGTTCATTAATTGTCAGCCATAAACAAAACTGGTCGGTAGGTTTCTGGTTACTGGTGTTATTCGCTTCCGTAATTCCTTTTGCTTGTTTCTTTTTAGACCGCAAATTAAAAGAGGAAGAAGAATTATTCCCTGTCAATGCGACCTCGTAATAACAAAATTTAAAGGCAACATTGATAGCCTGGACTCATCTATGGTTGATACACTGAATAAATTGATATTACTTTATCTGCCAGGTTCGTCCTTACTAAAGTCATAATACTTAACTGCTTTAATTCCGAATTCAGTTGATAATGTTGTTCCATATTAGGACCGGTATCACTCACCGTTTCAATAATTAATATATCCCCTTCCCAACTGGCAGTGACGATTTTTTGATTAATGCTGCCATTGGCCGATACACTTTGAGTTCTAAAATCCGTATAAACGCGTTGTTTTTGTTGTTTGTCATTTTTTATAACCAACAATGGTTCTTTATGGTCGAGTATTAAGGTTTCTGACAGTGCAAATTTAAGAATATCTCGATTGCTTCCAGAACCACGACTTTTGCCTCCGCCACCTCGTCCTCTGCCTTCTCCCGAACCTCGACCACCGCGTCGTCCCATGCCTCCACCTTTTGATTTTTTTTCCTCTTGCATGGCTTCCAGCATTTTTTCTTTGGGGTCATCACTAAGTTCTTTATTCAGGTGCCAGGTTCCAGATAAATCGGGTTTAGCTGTGTCGGGTTGAACGGAGTTAATGGCGACACGTTGAGTAAATCCAGGTGGTAAATCCCATTTGCTTTTATTTTTAAGTTGTTTATTGGTTTTATCCATTTCACCTATGTCAGTGACCTCAACAGAGGCTTTTGTCGAAACGGTCTTGTCGGCAACAGGTTTATTTTTAGGATCTGGCTTATTAAACTGAGTACAGGCAGAGGTATATAAAACGAGACTAAACAATAAAAAAACAGGGATTACACGAGAGAGAAAACAATTCGTCATAGTGATAAGACTCTATAGATTAATCAAAAGTGGTAGTCTAAAGAACTCCTTTGTATGATTGTGCTATAAGTATGTAAAAATATGTAAAAAAGAGAAAAGCCGATTATTAATATGGCAAAATATTAATCTTCCCCATCAAAATCAAGTAATAATGAAACAGATTTTAGTCGTTGATGACGATATCGAGTTGTGTGATATGCTGCAAGAATACCTGCAAGGTGAAGGATTTGAGGTTGTCACAACTCATAATGGCCAAACCGGTGTCGAGCTGGTTTTGGCCGAAAATAGCTATGACCTGCTCATTCTGGATGTTATGTTACCCGGCTTAAACGGTTTTGAATGTTTAAAACAGATCCGTCAAAGTTCACAAATTCCAGTCTTGATGCTAACCGCTCGTGGTGAGGACATTGACCGTATTGTAGGCCTGGAACTAGGTGCCGATGACTATTTGGCCAAGCCCTTTAATCCGCGTGAATTAGTCGCTCGAATTAAAGCGATTTTACGCCGTTTTCAATCCCCGGAAAATAATCGCAACAGCTTAAAAAACGGAGATATAGAGGTTTTTCCGGCTGCTCGACGGGTCACCTTTCAAGGCCAAGCCGTTGAACTCACCAGCACCGAATATAATCTATTGGAAGTGCTGATTAAAAATTCCGGTTCGGTAGTTGATAAGGCCACCTTATCATCACAAGCCCTGGGGCGAAAGCTGGCCTTTTATGATCGCAGTATCGATATGCATGTCAGCAAGCTGAGAAAAAAACTGGGCTGTTCGGATGAAGGTCAACAATTGATCCAGACCGTGCGTGGTATCGGTTATCAGTTTATTAAAAACTAGTTCAATGCAGAGCTTTATCAGCATTATCACCGGACGATTATTTTGGAAAATCTTTTTATGGTTTTGGACTACTACCATCATTATGGTTTTCGGCGGCGCGCTGGGAGCGGCATATCTTTTAAAGGATGATTTTCGCTCTCTTCCACAACGATTCGAACATCGTATTGAGCGGCAATTGGATAGAATTGCCAATAGTCTTCAATATGGTAGAGAAGAAGCGGTTAAATTTTTACTGAAAAAAGGAAAACCCGGCAAACCTCCGCGTGATTTTTTTGCTCCCAATCAGCCCCCCCGAGATCTCAACAACCCAAAAGAGGACAGGCCGCCTCCTCCTGTACACAGAAAACCCCCACCTTTCTTTATCGATCTAAATCGTCCACGTCCACCGGAAATATTAGTTATTAAGCAACACGGCAAGGAATTATTAGGACGCGATATCAGTTTTATCCCTAACACAGCGTTAGAATCACTATTTAAGGGTGAATCAAACAGTCCAACCGCAAGTGATGAAAAATTTCAGTCGATTTTAAAACATCGCTTGGTTAATACGGAAAAGGGTGAGAATTATCTCGTGATTATAAAAAGGCCCGATAAATTTTCCATTGTCAGCCGTTTATTTTCACGCTTTATTTCCGGGGCACCACTTCCTCAGCTGCACTTATTAATCTCATTTGGCTTTAGTCTAATCGTCTGTTTCTGGTTAAGTTGGTATCTGACCCGTCCCATTCATATATTAAGACAGGCCAGCCGAGAATTGGCGAAGGGTAATCTGGATTATAAGGTAACTGAAAAAATTGGTAGTCGACGCGATGAAATCGCCGATTTAAGCATCGATTTCGAGCATATGGCCGAGCGCTTACAAACCCTTTTAAATAGCCAAAAACAACTATTAAACGACACCTCCCATGAACTGCGTTCCCCTTTAGCTCGTTTACAGGTAGCCGTCAGTTTAGCCATGCAGAAAGCCGGTAATATTTCCGAACTGGAGTTGTTACGGATTAGCACTGAAGTCAATCGACTCGATGATTTAATCGGTCAAATTTTAACGGTTTCCCGCCTCGAAGCACAGGCCAACTATTCGTTGGATGATTATATTGATATTGCCGATCTACTCAGAAGTATAATTAACGATGCTCAATTTGAAGCCAAAACAGAAAATAAAAACGTCCACCTACAATATAGTTTCCAGGGTGTTTTAAAGTCAAATGCAGCATTATTGCATCGTGCCTTTGACAATATAATTCGCAATGCCTTGCACTATACTCGTGAAAATACCCAAGTTGAAGTAAACCTTAAATACCTATCATATGTGCAGAAGATCCAAATTATAGTTTGTGACCAAGGTGATGGTGTGGCAGAGGAACAACTGCCGCAATTATTCGAGCCATTTTTTCGAGTCGATGATTCGCGTGAACGTAGCCAAGGTGGTTATGGTTTAGGCCTTGCAATTGCCAAACGTGCCATTCGCCTGCATGGAGGAACCATTCAAGCATTTAATCAGGAAAAACATGGATTGTGTATTGAAGTTCAGCTACCAATTAATCAATCTTAATCCCTTTTTTTACATACTTTTACAACTCTCTTACCCCTATTTACATTGCAAAATTTATACTTTTAGTCAATCCGAAAACAAGCTGTAAGCATTCCTTGTTTTCCAATTTTTCGACGACTAACAAACCTAGAAAAGACGAGAGTAATAATGAACAACAAACTGAAAACCAATCTAATTGCAATTGGTCTGGTCACCGGACTTTCCATTTTCTCTATTCAAAATACCTTATCACGCCCCATGCTCGGCATAAAAGGGGGAGAAGTGGATTCAGCCAGCATGCTGACGCGAATGGATTATAACGACGACGGTGTAGTAACCGAAGAAGATCTACTGAATAGAATGTTGGAATCGGCAGAAAAACGTTTCAATCGCATGGATAGTGATGACAATTCTCTTGTTAGTTTAAGTGAATTTAGCAATAAACGCGGCCGCCCGGGCCCGTTTGATCATGAAGCGGTTAAACAATGCATTGCAGAGACAGTCGGTGACTCATTTCCAATTCCTCCAAGCCGTGAAGAGGCTTTTGCCGAGGCGGATAGCGATGCCGACGAGTCTATAAATAGCAGCGAGTATGCCACCTTTATCAGCAACCGTGCAGCACAACGCTTTAGCTTTATGGACACAGATTCAGATGGAATATTGTCCGAAGAAGAAATGACCGGTGCTATTGAAACACGTAAAGAAATGCGTCAAATCCACCGCAATTGTGCAGCAGAACAAAGCTTATTAATGGAGTAAGGATTCACCGCATACATCATAAAAAAACATACATAAGGAAAAAACCATGGATTCAATTTCCAATAATTTATTATCCGGAATTAATTCCACTCAAATGCCTCCTAAAGGAAGAGGCAAGCCCGAACCATTGCTGGCCGAAGGCGAAAGCCTAACAAAAGAAGGATTTTTGGAAGCCCTGAGTGCCAAAGGTGTCAATGAAACAAAAATCGAAGAGATATTTTCCAATATGGATACGGATGGCAATGGCGAAATCAGCTATGAAGAAGAACAGGCCATGTTAGAAGCCAGAAGAGAAGAAAATGGACCTCCTCCTCGTTTTTCACAACAGGATGCCGACTCAAACTCGATTCAATCCGTATTAGAATCTATCCTTTCGTCAGATATGGATGATGATACCAAGACTCAGATAAATTCTGCTTTGGAAAATATGCAAACTAGCGGTTATTCTCAAAAAAGCATGTCTGATTCCATTTCATTACTGAATGAAATTTTTCCTAAGCTCGATGTTCGGGCTTAAACTTATTTTAAGGAGGTCTTCAGGTAAAAGAACGACGTAATACTCCAAGCAAAAGATCAGTATGAATGTCATCGTTGGGGAGTTTCTCAGTCAAAATACGATCCAACTGACGATGAGACTGTTGCTAACAAAGAGCAACAACAATCTTATTTTTCGGCACGTAATGCCTGCTTAGAAACACGAGGTTACGAATTATCATAGATGTAGAAAGAAAAATAATTTATCAAACATGACAACAACTTTCGTTAAACAGTCAACTTTTCTACATCACTTAAAATGACTCCAAAATATTTCCTCTTTTCCTTTTAATAGCCAATAACGAATCTATACTAAGCAAAAGGAAAATTTAATCGCTGTAAAAGTCATAAGTATTGACGGGGGAAATATGAATTTTAAGCCAAGCATTCTCAGAAATTTATTAATTGGATTCCTAGCCTTTGGCTTAGCAATGGGAACAATATTTCCATTTTATGCGGAATTCTTTGTTGAGTGGAAAGAGGGGATGAAAATCTGGTTTGTTGTGGGCTGCATTGTTGCAGGAGTCAGCATTGGTATTTTTAATTATTACCTCTGCAAAGTGATCCTATTAAAAAAATTACAACGAATTTCAGAAGTTTCAAGCGCTATTAGTCAAGGTGACCTATCCTTGAAATGCGGAATTGAAAGTCATGATATCATCGGTGAAATAATCAGCAGTTTTAATTTAATGACCAAAAATCTTCAGGATATGATTAGCCAGATCGGTGAATCAGCTATGATTTTGGAAAAAAACACACAATATATGTCGGACATTTTTTCTAAAACCCAGCAAGGAATGCAACAGCAAGAACAAGAAACAAACAAAGTGGATAGTGCCATCAATAGCCTGGAAAAAGACGCAGAAGATATTTCCGACAAAGCCATTGAAGCGAGAGACATGGCCGAAAAGGTTAATGCAAAAACCACTCAGTCAAACAAGATAGCCGAGCAAACCAGCAATTCAATCAATGCTTTATCAAAAAATGTCGATGAAACCAAGCTCGTCATTAATGCCTTGGAAGAACAAAGTACGGAAATTGGCGTAGTTATCGAGGTTATTCGTGGCATTGCCGAACAAACTAATTTACTGGCATTAAATGCTGCCATTGAAGCGGCCAGAGCCGGAGAACAAGGACGTGGATTTGCAGTGGTCGCAGATGAAGTACGTACTTTGGCGGTAAAAACTCAAGAATCCACCAGTCAGATTGAGACTATTATTAATAAATTACAAACCGGCTCCAAGCAAGCCGTTGAAGTAATGACTAAAGCTAAAAATCAATCTGAAGTAACCGAGGGAAACTTTAAACAAGCAGCCGAAACGCTTACAGAGATCACAACGTTAACTAACTCGATTTCAAAAATGATTGGTCATTTTTCGGAAACCGCTGACAAGCAAAGCAATGCAGTACATGATGTTTTTAACACTATTGATTCTATTAAAACCGTCAGCAATCGAACTATTTCACAAGTTAATGAATCAGCCGAAACCTGTCAGGATTTATTATCTCAAGGAATTAAATTAAAGGCTTTAGTCGGGCATTTTAATACTTAGAACAGCTAATCTGTGGCATCCAATAAAGTTTTGAACACATCATCGGCGGCACTAATAACTTTGGTAGCAGCCATATAGGATTGTTGGAACTTCAATAAATTAGCCGCCTCTTCATCCAGGTTGACTCCCGATAAACTATTGCGACTGGCTAAGGTCTGTTCATTAATTGTCGTTTGGGCCGATATATCTAGAGATGAAGAATGAGTCAATGTGCCGACTCCTGCCGTCATCAATCCATAAGCACTTTGAAAATCGGAGGAACTGTTCAGCATAGATTTTTTACTTTGAAGCTCGGCCAATTGCAGACCGTTGCGATTGTCATCGGTCGGATTATTGTTAATACCATGTGATAATTGTAACGGATTTGCCAAAGCGATATCTTTCACATCATTTACTTGCACAGCCATTTTAGAGGCCAAATCATGCGTGGGTTGAATTAAAAATTTGTCACCGGATTGAATAGCTCCGGAAGTTAAACTAAGACTGAATCCTTGTGAAGTATTAATACTATTAGCAGGTAAATTTGCCAAATCACTATTTAATGCTGTTAACGCCGCAGCAGAACTTGCCCCACTGCCACTAAAACTAATTCCATCTTCTAAACGAGTCAGGGTGAAAGTATCGACACCAGCCGCAGAACCGAAGCTCATTTCAAAATCACTACTGGTTAAAACCGCAGTATCGCCCAGATTATAGCCAAATGCCGCCGTACCTTGATTATTTGACGAACTTAAAACCTGATTGGGTCCTCTTAAGTCGCTAAAAAAATCGCCGCCCAAATTAAAAACGCCAGGAGAACTTTCCCTTAACGTCATGCCCATCTGATGTTGGTCATTAAATTCGGCCGATAAACCAGCAGCAATATTACCTAAAGCATTAAAGGCAGGATTTAATACTTCTTCTTTAAAATCCAGAACGCCTTGCAACTCTCCGCCTTGTATCTGTTCAGTAATAGCTGTACTTCCTTTACCACCGTAAAGTAATATTTCACGCTCAGCACTGGAATATTCCCCTTGGCTTACTCCAATAGCATAGCCATTGTTAGCCAAAACCAAGGGTTGGCCTGAACCGACAAACACATTGACAGCTCCTTGACCATTATTGTCATATTCCACATTGACATCGATACGTTCAGCGACCTCCATAATCAATTGCTCACGTCGGTCCAATAGATTATTAGGTGAGCCATTACCACGATATGAGGCAATTTGTTCATTAAGACGAGCAATGGATTTGGAACGTGCCGATATTTCACTACTAATATCTGCCAGCCGAGTATTACTCTGGTTATTTAATTCGTTTAACTGATTATGAATAAGTTGAAAGCGATCGGTTAAGTTATTTGCCGAGGTCAATAAGACTGAACGGGCTGCAGTACTAGCCGGATAATTATTACTTTCCTGTACGGCATTAAAGAAATTATCCAGGCTTGGAGATAAACCGGTATCAGAATTTCCCAGGATATTATCAATTTGTCCCGATAATTCATGGTAGCTTTCAAATCGACTTAACTGGGAATGACTATCTCGAACCTGCTGCTCCAGAAACTCTTCATAAAAGCGAATGGTTGTATCGGCTTGTACTCCGTTTCCCGTATAACCGGCACCACTATACCCTGCCGCCTGACTGGATTGCTCAGTGCGTTGTCGGATATAACCAGGGGTATTGACATTGGCAATATTTCGTCCTGTAGTTGCCAATTGACGTTGACTGGTCTTAAGTCCGGAAATACCAATATTAAATAAATCGCTCATTTTAATCAGTGAAGCAGAATGGTAGCTGTCTATCTAGATTATAGTTTATAGCGGCTTAAAAGGAGAAATCTTTGCGACTGAGGCGTAAAACTGTGACCAATTTCGCAATTATTCAGTCTAGACAAATCGAATAATCATAAATTTAAGGCTTACGTCATTAACTCTCTGAGTTTATCGGTTATTTCCCCTTTTAAACGTTTTAAGGTTTCGATTCCCTCCTCTATGACGGTATCAGTCACCTCTTGCTGTTTTAAACTCAGCAGTTTTTCCGCTATTTCATGGAGTTGTCGATGAATTAATTGGATATCCTGAAAGCTATCCATATCACCGAATGTTCGTTTCCCTTCATCATCCAACCAGGCACCCAGCATACATTTATGATGATCCAATTCCGGAACAAACGTGGATTGGTTATTTAAAAAAGATACAACGCTATTGACCCAGGAACGATGTTTTATTTCAAAAAACAGCAGTGAAAAATTTTCTCTGGCGATAGTTTTGGCTTGCAACCAACGCGGGTCAGGTTGCCACTGTCTAATCCATCCGTCAATTGCATCTGCCGGCATGGGCCGCGCGATACCATAACCTTGTCCCAACTCACAGCCTATCTGTAATAAAATATCACCATGTTCTATAGTCTCCACCCCTTCAGCGATTACTTTACGGTTAAATGCCCTGGCCAGACTTAATATAGCCTCAATAATAGCCAAATCATCAGGATTCTCAAGAATAAAGCGGATAAAGCTTTGGTCGATTTTTAATAAACTGGCCGGCAATCGTTGCAGATAACTTAATGATGAATAGCCGGTTCCAAAGTCGTCCAGCGCAAACTCTATACCGATTTCACGGCAACTAGTAATTAATTCCGATACCTTTTGGATATCTTCAAAGGCACTACTTTCCAAAACTTCTAATTCCAGCAGGCAAGGATCAATATGCGGAAACATTGCTAAGATGGTTTGAAGTTGCTCGGCAAAGTCACTCTTTTGCAAATAATTGGGAGAGATATTTATACTAATGGGTAATCGTAAGGCTTGTTCTTGCCATGTGCCCAGTTGTATCAGAGCCTGTTTTATTACCCAATTATCAATTTCTATCGCCAATGGGTGATTTTTTACCATCGGTAGGAATTCTACCGGAGGTAAAATACCCCGCTGCGGATGCTGCCAACGTAACAAGGCTTCCACTCCAATAACCTTCCCACTACGCATATTAACCTTAGGTTGATAATAGAGAATCAGTTCATTATCGATTACGGCTTGATTGATACGTTCAATACTTTCGTTATGTACACGAATGCTACGGGCCTGAGCTTCATCAAATAACTGATACCGATTTTTGCCGGATAATTTGGCCTGATACATACTCTGGTCAGCCTGACGTAATAATTGATCGGCATCGACTTCTTCATTTTGGGGATAGAAAGTCACTCCTAAACTGGCCGAAACCTGTAGATGGTTTGATTCGATATCAATAGGTTGAGAAACAGCCTGTAACAAACGGATAAGTAGAGGAGTACTTTCATCTTGATGCTTGAGGTTGATTAAAACTGCAACGAATTCATCTCCTCCCAGACGGGAAATCGTATCTTCCTCTCGCAGGTTTTCCTGCATAAATCGAGATACACTCACCAGTAACTTATCGCCTATATCATGACCAAAATTGTCGTTAACTTCTTTAAAACCATCCAGATCAATATAAACCACCGCTAGTTTGGTATCGTGTCGCTTGGCCTGTCGCATTGACTGCAGCATTCGGTCGGCCAACAAGATGCGGTTGGGTAAATTGGTCAAGGCATCATAGTGGGCTATGTGTTCTAATTGCCGTTGCTGTTGTTTCTGGGCGGTAATATCAGAAAATAGGCCAACATAGTGCTTAGTTTTGCCGCTACTATCACACACGGCACTGATGGTTGCCATCTGAGCGTATATTTTTCCACTTTTTTTACGGTTCCATAACTCTCCAGCCCAATGTCCCTTGTTAACCAGATCATCCCAAAGCGATAGATAAAATTCTTTGGATTGCAGAAGTGATTTAAACATCCGCAGATTTTTACCTAGTATTTCATCCAACTCATAACCGGTCAATTCGCAAAAAGTTGTATTAACATCGATGATAACACCATGCGGATCGGTAATAATAATGCCTTCCCGGGCATTGGTAAAAACACTGGCGGCTAATTGCAACTTGGCTTCAGTTCGTTGCCTTTCTATGGCCCCTCCGATTATGTCCGTCAACACTTGTAACATGGCAATTTGGTCATCCGGCCAAAAATGTGAATTAGCAACCGCATCAAAACCGATAAAGCCCAGAATCTGTCGCTGAACTCCAAATACTGGAATACAGATCAGCGACTGAATCTGTTGTTCTTGCCATTCCTGTTTCTCGGCAGCCATACTCTCAGAAACTTCTTCAACATTTGGAATATGAACCGGTGCTTTTTTTATCTGTCGAAAAAAATCAGGCAAGGCGTCACTTGGTAACTCTTGAATTCTATCTATTTGCTGCTCGATACCTTCGGCACACCACTCGTGAGTATTGCTCATCGTTTCCAAATTTTCGGAAAACATAAACAGATAACTTCTATCAACTTCAAATAAAATTCCCAGTTCTGCCAAGGAAATGTCGATAGCATGATCAAATGAATCATCACGAACGGAAAGAAAACGTATGGAAATTTCGGTTGCTTTTTTTTGAAAAAGGAGATGAAATTCCAGGCTTTTTTCTGCACAGCGACGAGCTGTTATATCGTGAATAATCGAAAACAGTAGATCTTTTCCTTCGCTTTTAATTGGAGTTGAGTAAACCTCCACATCACGAATTTCACCACTAGCCAAACGATGGGGAAAATGAAAATAGTTGCGCTTCTCTTGTAGGGCCGCAGCACGTTCAGCAGCCACTTGTTGAGCTGGCAACATATTAATTTGAGAAATTTTTTTAGTTAATAATTGCTTTTGACTATAGCCGTAATACTTAACTGCGGCGTCATTAGCGGCAACTATCTCACCCGTGGCAGGTTGAATAAGTAACATCACCGACGAATTTTTTTCAAAAAAACCGCGAAAACGAGACTCATTATCACGTAATGCTTGTTGGGAACGTTTTAATTGCTCCTCATTATTTTTGTACTCCGTTACCTCATGTCCAATCCCCAAAACGCCGAGCACTTTTCCATTAGGCTCTTTAAGAGGAGTCCTTGTGGTTTGCAATAACGCTTTATGTCCATTATCGGCAAAGGTAATCCATTCCTCATTGGTTGTTGCTTTTCCAGCCTTGATAGCTTGCTTATCGTGAAAGCAAAAGAAATCAGCCAACTCTTTGTCGATAAAATCATAATCGGATTTGCCTACTATTTCCGATTCTAGAGCGCCAAAAAATCGTTCAAATACAGGATTGCATGCCAAATAAACACCGTTAGTATCCTTTAACCAGACCAGATCCGGTAGATATTGCAAGATTAATTGTTTCTGTAATTCACTGGCATAAAGTTGTTCTTCCGCTTGCTTAAGAGGGGTGTCATCATGATAGGTAACAACCACTTCACCATTGTTAAGAGGATAAACGTAATTAGCACGCCAACCACTGATTTTATCATCCGCATATGCAGTGATGGGGAAGGATTCTGAATTTCCCGATGTCCAGACCCGTTTTAGAACATTTAATAAACCCATGGACAGAATACCGGAAAATACTTCCGATACGTGTTGGCCGACTATATCCCGACGCTTGATACCTTCGATTTTTTCCGCACTATGGTTAAAGTCAACAATCAGAAAATCATTGCCGTCATTGACGGCCTTATAAACAGCTACCCCATTTTGGGTGTTATTGAATAAGGACTGATAACGTTCTTGGCTTTCAAGAAGTTCACGACTTTGTTGTTTTAATTGACCTATATCCCTGGCGATGGTAGAGAAAAACTGAATTTCTCCCTCTTGATTTCGATGCAACACTATAGTTTGTAAGGTATGGACAATAACTCCATTTCGAGTTAAAAACTCACTCTCTCCTTTCCATACACCAGCCTTAATCGCGGTTGGAATTCCCTCGTCTTGCAGTTCTTGGTAAGTTTCGGCGCTATGATAGGCAGATATGTGCAAAGAACTAAGATCTTCATCAGCGGAAAAGCCCATCATTTTTCGACCGGCTTGATTCACAAATACGCTATAACCGTCTTTATCAGCGATACCGATAAAATCACTGGCATTATTGATGATTGCCAATAAACGAGCTATCTGTTCATCATTTGGCAACTTTTCAGGATTAGTTCCGTCTAACATTCCATTAAAAACTAATAGTTTTAAAAATTATTATTATAACTATAGAGAGAAAAATGCAATGAAACAATAGTTTAAGGATATGATTTGACGTGAACAAATAATTAGTTATTGAAAAAAAAGCGTAACTTAATGTTTTTCCTTAGGAGAATTGTTTTATTTATAAACAATTGATTATAAATAAAATTAAAAAATATCCTTAATCCGCGTACTTATTTAAAAATCTGTCCAATTGATTAGCAAAGTTATTTCTATCTCGTTGATTAAAGGCTGCCGGACCGCCTCCCATTTCCACCCCACTGGATCGCATAGTCTCCATAAAATCGCGCATATTCAATTTAGACTTAATGGTGTCTTTGGAATACATCTCACCACGGGGATTTAACGCATGCGCTTGCTTATCCAAAACCTCGGCCGCTAACGGAATATCGGAAGTAATAACCAAGTCACCCGGTTCGGCTCTGGCTACTATTTCATTATCGGCTACATCAAAACCCGACGAAACTCGAAGCATTTTGATATTATCCAATCCTGGGGTAGTTAAATATTGATTGGCGACCAAAATTAGCTCGACCCCCGTACGTTCCGCCGCCTTAAATAAAATATTTTTTATTACTACCGGACAAGCATCCGCATCAACCCAAATTTTCATATACTAAAACTTCCAACGTCCAAAACCCTAATTAAATTTAATTTCCAGCCGCCAAAAGAATTAACAGACTTAAATCCCAAATAGAAAATTTAAGCATTGTGTAAGTTCGTTTGGGAGGAAAATCATTATGCCAAGTAAATTATTATCAACAATTGAGCAAACTTTTTGCAATCACAAACATGCCTTGAATTGGTTGGCCCATATTTTACTATATGGTGAATACCAACATTGTGGTAATCATATAGTGCTTAACACCAGAGTTAAAGGTTTTAATACCTTACTTCGCTCAAAAACGATCAGGTAATAGCACAAGGCTTATTAACAGTTCTGAACTACCCACATCAACAACTTTAAAAACTCAATAAAATTAACTATTTGAAATATTCCAATTGAGTTTTTATACTACTTAACATCCAGTCCAGACAACTTATCAATCAGGTTTAACTTATTAACTAACTTTATGCCTTATAGAGCTGCTATATTTCTTTCCCTCTTTATTTCTTTACCGGTATTTGCCCAACAAGCTCAGGAGTTTTTTTTAAGCAATGGTTTAAAGCTTATCGTCAAACCTGATCATCGTGCACCAATTGCTGTATTTCAAATTTGGTACAAAGTAGGCTCGGTTGATGAACCTAGCGGTCAATCCGGAATTTCTCACATGCTGGAGCATCTTATGTATAAGGGCACTAAGATTGATCCGGAAGGTCACCTTTTCAAGAGCATGAATCGTATTGGTGCTCAGGGAAACGCTTTTACCAGTCGCGATTATAGTTATTTTTTTCATAAATTAGAAAAATCTCATTTAGCCATAGCATTTCAACTTGAAGCGGCACGCATGCAACACTTGTCGCTCAACCAATATCTATTTGATTTGGAAAAACAGGTGGTAAAGGAGGAAAAGGCTACAAGGCGGAGTAATGATCCCTATATTGATGTTTACGATAAATTATATTCTCTTGCTTTTCCTCAACATGGTTATGCAACTCCCATCATCGGTTATCAACATGACATGGAAAAGCTATCCCTGTCACAGGTCCAATCCTGGTATCAGCATTATTATCAACCAGGTAATGCTGTTATTGTGGTTAGTGGAGATGTCAAACCACAAGAGGTGATTAAGCTAAGCGAACAATATTTTGGCAATATTCCCAGTTCCAAAGTGTCCAGAACACCCCATAAACCTCTATTAAAGCAAGTCGAAAAACGCTTTGTCTTTCCAAATTCATTACCTGTCGGTATGCTTTTAATTGGATTTAAGGTACCGGTAATTACGACCGCAGCCCCTGTTTGGGAAGCCTATGCCCTTGAAGTACTGGCAGGATGGCTGGATAGCGGCAGTCACTCTTATCTTAGTCGCAAATTAATTAAAGAGCAGCAACTCGCTAGTCAAGTCAAAATCGGCTACTCCCTTTTAAGTCGCTATGATAATCTCTTTATGATTGAATTACTTCCCGCTAATGGCGCAACATTGGACAAATTAGAAAAAGCAATTAATAGGGAAATCCAACAGCTTAAAATGCAATTAATCTCCGATAGAGAATTACAAATAATTAAAAATCAAATTATTTCAACCGCAGTTTTTGAACAGGATTCCCAACATATCCAGGCAAAAATCATTGGTCAAGCCGAAGCAATTGGTTTAAATTGGAGAGAAGATGCCAAATATGTCGAGCACATACAAAAAATCACCGCTAAACAGATTCAACAGGTATTAAGAAAATACTTTGTCGCCGTCAAAAAAACCACCATTATCCAACCAACCGAAAACAACTAAAGTTATGACCTCAAAAATTCATATTTTGTCTGATTTACATCTGGAATTTGATGACTTCTCCCCACCTGAAACAGATGCTGATATTGTTATATTAGCCGGAGATATCCATACCGGTAGTGATGGTCTTAGCTGGGCTCGAAAAGCTTTTCCGGATAAAGAGATTATCTATGTGTCAGGCAATCATGAGTTTTATCATCACCTTTACGACCAATTGCTGGCCGAGTTTCGCTGGCAGGCAGAAGCACAGCAAATACACTTTCTGGAAAACCGCCAATGCGTACTTAATGGCATTCGATTTTTAGGCTGCACCTTATGGACTGATTATAATTGTTACGTAGAGCATAGCCAGGAGCAATCGATGCAATTATTAGGCAATAGTCTGGCCGACCATAAATTAATAAAAAAAGACTTAAAAGGTAGGCTGTTTAGCCCTGAAGATGCTTTAAAGCTACACGAAAAGAGTCTTGATTGGTTAAGCTATGAACTTAACCAACCATTTCCCGGTAAAACCGTGGTCATTAGCCATCACGGTCCCAGTCTGGATTGCAAGCACCGCATATACGGTCATAGCGATCTGGCTCCCGGTTTTTATTCCGATCTCAGCTATCTGCTGGATAAGAGCGATTACTGGATTTACGGCCATACTCATTCCAACCTCAATATTCAGCATAACCAAACTCATTTAATCGCCAATCAACGCGGCTATCCCAACGAAGAGATAAAAGGCTTTGAGCCGGGATTGGTCATCACTATTTAAAACCTTCAACTAAAATAATGGTTCGAAATGGAAAAAGGCAAAAATCTGTCTTAAACGCTCCTTATCACGAGGGCTAACGTTTACAAAGCTAAAGCCGTAATGATATTGGTCTTGTTGCTGTTTACTCCATTCAACTTCACCTTCGAGTTCCAACGGAAGTTCTTTTTCAAATGATTCCAATTCACCCGCAGGGAGTTTAATGGCTAAATTAACCTTTCCTTGTTGAATTTCCAAAGGATGATTGAGAATAATGCCAACCCCCTCCAGGCTGATATCTTCGGTTAAGCCTTCCCATTCTTGATCGGCATGTCGGACGCAAACAATTAAATTGCTGTCTAAACGAGGATGGGTTCTTTGCTCGTTTGGCATACGGTCAATTTTTTTCTTTTCTCGGAAGGTAAAGCTGGAAATAATCTCTTCCATCTCTCCAGTCAACTCATACAAACTATCACCAATATCTGCCGTCACTTCCACCTTGGCTGAGTTTTTTCCCAAAGTATCAAACAGCAATGACAGCGTTTGTTGCAAACTGGTTAACGATTCGAGCTGCTCTGAACTATGTCCTACTATCTTTTCACTGCCTTGAGCAGCATGGTTAATCTCTGTCCCAATAGCTTGAATTTCCGAAGCAATTTGTTCGGCTTTGTTACCGCTTAATTCAACTTGAGATGCCACTCCTTCCATCGCTTTAGATGCTTTAGCCACGTTGACCTGTAAGGATTGAATAATAGTAGAAATTTCACTTACCGAAGCTGCCGTGTTGGATGCCAATTGTCTTACCTCATCTGCCACAACAGCAAAACCGCGCCCGGTATCACCGGCTCGGGCAGCCTCGATGGCGGCATTTAAGGCTAATAGATTGGTTTGTTCGGCAATTTGTGAGATGGTATCGCTAATCGTGGATATTTGCTCGGCATTTTCAGACAAGACCTGAACATCACCGGCAACCTCCCTAACATCGGCTATAGTGATATTCATGGTGTCTAGATTATCCTCCACCATCGTAATACCTTGTTCCGCTCGTTTAGCCATCCCCTTGGCTCCTTCGGTCACCGATTGAGCCGTATTTTGCACTGTTTGCGAGAACTCTACCAACTGCGAAGTCACCGCTTCCACCTGGGCTGAGTTTTCCTGCTCTTTTTTACCGATATCGGCAATTTCATGGGATATGGTAGCAATTTGAAAAGCAGACTGCCCCATCGAACGTGCGCCATTATCAACACCTTCCAAAATATTGCGCAATTTTATGGTTACGGCATTAAAATGCCTTTCTAGCTCCCCAATCTCATCTTTATTTCTGACAATGACTTCCTGCATTAAATTGCCTGACGATACTTCCCGTAAGGCTTCAATCAATTCCCTAATCGGACGAACAAATAATGATGCCACCACTGCGATTAATGCAAACTGGATGGCAAACTCAATACCTGATTCCCATATGGCATTAAAAACAAAACTATCCCGGGCATTTTCTAAATTTGAAACCACATTTGCCGGTGCTCCACCGTTACGAGCGATAGTCACAAATTCATCCATTGCTCCGGTTGCCAACCAACGATTATATAAGGTAGTTACCATGGTAACGGCAAAAAAAACAAATTGAAATTTCCAGCGTATACTAAGACTTTGGAAAAAATTTATCATTCTTAAAAATCTCCGACAATTTCGACCAGGTTCAGCAGTATGAAACCGGCACAAGCAAATTTACTATTTACTGATGTCGGCAAGCATTTACTATAACTTGAGTTAAAGCTAACATAAATCATGACTGATTAAAGCCAGGAAAAATACTGGGTAAAATAAAAGAAACTAACAGCGGAATTGTTCTAATTCCTTAACGCATTGATTAAATTGTTGATGTATTATTTCATTGCTTTTTTCCATATGACTGTATTCACCATTTTTTATCAGTTCATGCATATGTTTAGCTGCTTTGGATAAAGTTCGCGCACCAATGTTATCCGCCGAAGCCTTGACATTTTGCGCTATTCTCAGCAACCTTTCATCATCTTTTTCCAAAACTGCCTGAGAATATTCATCCAGATTTTGTCTGACCACATTGATAAAAGCATTGGTAAATTCTGGAAAATCTTCATCCAATAGGTTTTGCATGGCATTTAAATGAACCATGTCAATAACATATTGTTGTTCCTCATTTCGCGTTTCAAGTTGAGACTGTGGAGTTGTTAATTTTACCCCTGGTGCAACATATAAATTAAGGTCAAACCAAAATCGAGAACCTTCATTGGGGGTACTGGTATAATCAATTGTACTTCCCATCAGTTCCAACAACTTTTTACAAATCGTTAGCCCTAAACCTATCCCACCATGATGCCGAGTAATGGATGCATCACCTTGTGAAAAGCGACTAAATAAGCTCTTTTGGATTGTTGGCTCAATTCCAATACCGCTATCTTGCACAGAAAAACGGATATAAACCTGTTCCAGCTGTTGCCGAATCAGTTCCAACCTCACCACGACCTCTCCCTGAGTGGAAAATTTGACCGCATTGCTAATCAGGTTGCTTAACACTTTTTGAATCAGTTTTTCGTCTCCCATTAACGGTTCAGGAAACACTTTCGGGTATTCGAAACGGATCGGTATATTTTTCAACTCTGCTCGTTCAGCATGCTCCGATATAGCAGCTTGACCTAAATGGAGTAAATTCAAAGGGGCTTTATGCAATGTGGTCATGCCCGACTCCACATTCGAAAATTCCAGAATATCGTTGATAATGGTCAACAGGCTTTTCCCGGCACTGGTAATAGAAGTCAGGAACTGCTGCTGTTCATCATTAAGAGGACTCTCTGATAACAACTCAGCCATACCTAATATGCCATGCATGGGGGTGCGAAGTTCATGACTGATATTTGCAATAAATTCACTCTTAGCCTTATCCGCAGCCTGTGCCTTTTCTTTCTCCTTTATTAATTCCAAATTATCGTAGCGACGCCGAATTCCCATACTCATGACGTCAGCTATACGCTGTAAAAAGTCTAATTCCCGCTGACTGACCTGATGGTGTTCTGGTAGATATAAGGCCAATACTCCCAACACTTTATCGTCTTGCATAATTGGAACACAATAATGTCCATGCGGTTCGATCCCCGGATAACTGATATCGTGACGCTCATCAATACAGTCGGCATAAACAATTTCCTGCGTCTGAGCAGCACGCCCACATAAACACTGACCATACTCAACCTCATCACAGAGATTAATCAGTTCTTTATGGAGTTGATAATTTTCGGCTAATTTTAAAACCGTTCCATGTTTCCCTTCTTGAGTAAGGAAGATTCCCACTTTAGGTAATAATTGCAACCACGAAACAGAAGTTACCAGAACTACGGTCACCTTTTGCAGATATTCTTCTATGCTACTAGGCTGTAGAGAGATGGTGAGCAAGCTACCCAAGGCAGCTTCCTCGGTTGCGGTAATTTCAGCTTTCTCCTGAGCTTCCTTACGAACTCGTTCAACCTCTTTATTCTTGGAAAGGTCGTGCATAAAGGTAGAGAAATACTGCATCCCCATACTTTCCACCTGATGTTTTACGATATGCTGCGCTACTGGGAGTGAGTAGTGTTTTTCACCTTGTCGGCACTGTAGTTCATTTTCCCCTTCCCAACTACCGCTTTGATTGACCTCAGGCATGATTTCCTGCTCAAAATATCTTTTATCTTCGGTACTTAAACAATCCTGAAAACAAACCATTTGAGTAACGTTTTTTAACGCATGATTGGCAAATAAAATTTTTCCTTCAGCGTCAAATGTGGCAATAAATTCATGACTGCCTTGTACCATAGTATTCAGTCTTGATTGCTCATCCATAAACAACAATAACTCGGTAATATCATGAACAATTCCTACCATTCGAAGCGGCATATTATTTTTATCACAACGGATTTCGGCATGGGTGCGAATAAATCGGATAGATTGATTTTTTAAGACCACGCGGTGTGTAATATCAAAGGTTTGCCGATTTTTTAAAGCCGTGGCCATAGCAGTATTTACAATTTGGCGGTCTTCGGGATGAATGCAGGCTAAATAGGAAGAATAAGTCGCCTGCTGATGTGCGGATACTTTTTCATTGTGGTTTATACCCAGAATGTCATAAACCTGTTGTGGCCAAAACAAATGATCTTTTTCTATATCCCATTCCCAATGACCAAAGCGGGTAACTTTATCAACTTCGGCTAAATGCTTGAGATTGGAAAACCATCCGTGGAATTCTGATCGGCTATTTGTCATGGTTTTCCTTGTGTAAAGGGTTAGGTATAAACTTGTTCGTATCCGCTTGGTATTAGTTACAAAACTACCAATTTAGTTTTGTTTTAGCAACAAGTATTATTTAAAAAGCTGAATAATCAAGCAATTAAATATAACAAATGGATATTCTGAGCACTAAGAAAAAAGTTAAATAGTTTTTTCTTATGCTATTAAAATATTTTTCGTTTGCATAAATTAAGCTTATCTATGTTATGGTATTATCAAACAGATTTATAATGACAAAGAACAAAAAGGACAATCAAATGAACAATAAAAATTCTTCTTTGCTATCCAAGATACTGGGCATCACACTGGCAATTGGCACAATGGCTAGCAGTTCGACTCTGTTTGCAGCTAGCGAAGGACACTGGGGCTATAGTGGGGAAAATGGTCCGGCTAATTGGAGTAAACTTTCCGATGAATACAGCGCCTGTAATAATGGTAAAAATCAATCGCCAATTCTTATCAACAACTTGCTGGATGCCGATTTACCCAAAATCCCCTTTGTTTATAGTACTTTAATTGGTGATAGTATTGTCAATAATGGACATACCATAAAAGTCAATGTGCGTACCGGCGGTGAAATAGTTGTGGATGGTAAATCATTTAAATTGAAACAGTTTCATTACCACTCATCCAGCGAACATATGATTAACGGTAAATTTTTCCCGGTAGAGGTTCATTTCGTCCATCAGGCAGAAGATGGAACTTTAGCAGTATTGGCGAAAATGTACTCACATGGTTCACCTGATCCATTATTGAATATTTTATTTTCCAAAATGCCTATGAAAAAGGGACAATCGGCACGTTTAAATCCCAAAGATCTGCAAATGTTGGAAATCGACAGTAATTTAAAACATTACTATCGTTACAATGGTTCTCTTACGACTCCGCCTTGCAGCGAAGGTGTGATCTGGTTAATCGGAAAATCCAACCTACAGATTTCCAACCGTCAATTAAAACGTTTACATGACGCTTTGAAAAAGCCCAATAATAGACCGATACAACCAACCAACGCCCGCTTAATAGTGCACTAATACTCTGCCCCGTAAGGCTCTGACCTCGTTCAGGGCCTTTTATCAGGTATTTATATAGTCTTAATGAATCAAATACGGGCCTGGCATTAATGGCCTACGCCAAAAATCGGATTATCGATACGTTGGAACATGAAATTAAAGACACTAAACTGCCGGATGAATTTAATAATGCTATCAATCAGGCGATGGATAGCCATACCGCTAAAATTGTTAATAATCCACAAAATGACGGTATGGTCCATATCATCTATCCGGCCAAAGATAAAAATAACGATGTATTTGCCGTTTTAATTCAATCCAACAAGGAGCTGGATTTTGAGAACCAACGCTTGATCCATGCTTTACTCAAAGTTTATTCCAACTATTCTATGATGTTTTGGTCAATAAAGGTTTAATCAAAAAATTCTCCGAAGATGAAGTCAAAGCCGGAGATGTTGATTGCTTTTAACTCACCCTTATAAGTTTCCATATCCGCTACCTTGATAGAGCTATTTCTCACCAACAAACTGTTTTTTCTACATCTTAGAACCAAAGTACAATAGTATTTCCCCGATAGTAAGCAGTAAAATCCATAGGTGTACATATCGGGTTAAAAAAAATCTAACACGAATTAGCACTTTAAGGACAATAAAAAGGTTTCTATGTCGTTAAAATTAAAATTGCTCATTCTAGTATGGATAATAGTATTATTTAGCTCAACCGTATTCGCCTATCTCTATAATGATCTCCTAACTAAAGAATATATTAACGGTATCGACAATAAGCTGTATACCTCAGCGCATATGGCCAAAGCGATTTTGCCTGCCGACTACCACGATAAACTAGTTAACAGGAAATCGATCTCGGAACAAAACTATCTAAAAACCATCGATCAGTTTAATCAAATCTGCAAAGCAACCGGATTACAATATCTTTGGAGTAACCTTTTTTTAGATGACAAGATCGTTTTTACCAGCAGCACTTCAACCAGCAAAGATATCAACAATGGAGATCATGCACTATTTTTTGATATCCACTCCAATCCACAAGCATTTGCCAGCGTAAGGAGCAGTAAAGCCACTCATTACTCTACCTTTGAAAATGAGTGGGGAAAAGGTCGAATGGTTCTTATTCCCTTCCATGATTCTCACGGACGAATGTATGTTTTTGGGGCCAGCATTTCTATTGCCGAGTTAAACCCAAAAATTGTCGACATCAACTTTCGGACCGGCATAGTATTTACTATCTCTTTGCTCTTGGGTACGTTTATCTCAATTTTGGCCGCTAATAAGGTGTTAAAACCATTAAGCGAAATTACTCAAGTTGCTAATAAGATAGCAGACGGACAGTATGGTGAGCAGGTCACTATCAATAAAGACAGTCCCGAGCTGGCCACACTCGCTAATAGTATTAATGTGATGAGCGAGGCTATACAACATCAACAAGCAGAGCTTAAATCCTTATTGGAACAGAATACGGACAAGCTTATCGACTCAGAAAACTATATTACTCAGGTCATCGAAAATATGGCCGAAGGTCTTGTTACTATCGATGAGTATGGAATCATTGAAAAAATCAATCCCGCTACAACTAAGATGTTTGGCTTTAAAAAGGAGGAATTGATAGGAGAGAGTGTATCAAAGCTGCTTCCGGAATCCTCCCGTTTCAGTCACGACAACTATGTTAAAAATGCACCTGAGTATTTACCTAAGGTACAATTTATCGCCCGTGAATTAAAAGGGCGACGTAAGGACGGTATACTGTTTCCATTGGAAATCAGCCTTTCCACGATGCAAACCAAAGAGTCCATTAAATACGTCGCGATACTGCACGATATTGCAGATAGGATCAAAAGCCGGGAAATTTTAGAAAAAGCCAAAGAGGAAGCGGAAAATGCTAATCAAGTAAAATCTGATTTCCTTGCCAGCATGAGCCACGAATTGCGTACACCGCTTAACTCTATTCTCGGCTTCAGCCAACTCTTGAAGCTGGATACGAACAAACCATTGAATGAATCTCAGAGCGAAGCGGTTAAACACATTTATAAAGCCGGTCAACATTTATTATCACTAATCGATGAAGTCCTTGAGCTGGCAAAAATTGAAGCAGGCAAAACCCCGCTAAAACTCGAACCATTGCCACTGAAATCACTTTTGGATGAAACGATTTTATTAATCAGGCCACTTCTCGGTCCAAAAGATATTGATTTAATTGAACCCGATCAATTACCAAGCGTTGCAATTCTGGCAGACTTTAAGAGCATAAAACAAGTCTTGCTCAATTTACTATCCAATGCCATAAAATATGGCAATAAGTCGAGCAATATCTATATTGACATTGAACTTAACCATTCCAATCGACTTAGAATTGCTGTTATTGATGAGGGTATTGGGATTCCCATCGAGCACCAATCAGAAATATTTAAACCCTTTACCCGTATAGGCGCTGATAACAATAAAATCGAAGGAACCGGCATCGGATTGACCATTAGTAAAAAACTAATGGAAATGATGAATGGCTCTATCGATTTTATTAGTCGAGAAGGAGAAGGTTCAACTTTCTGGCTGTATATCCCTCTAGCAGATAATTCTATAGGATTGACCAACACATCTGAACCAGCGACAAAAGTTGTATCTCCAAACGAACAGGGCCGGGCCAACAACACACAAAAAAATCAGGTTCTTTATATCGAAGATAATCTGGCCAATATTCAACTAATTCAAAACTTTGTCGATATGCTCCCCAATGTTCGATTAATCACCGCAGAGAATGCGGAATTAGGAATAGAAATAATCATCCATGAAAATATCGATTTGGTTCTAATGGATATCAATCTTCCGGGAATGGACGGAATGGAAGCTGTAACAATTCTTAAAACTCGACCTGAATTTAGTCATGTCCCCATTGTCGCAATTAGTGCCAACGCTATGCCGGAAGCTATCGAGCAAGGAATTTCGGCAGGATTCGATGATTATTTAACCAAACCCATTCAATTAGATTCTATATTAAAATGGTTGGAAAAAATAAAAGGGGACTCCAAATGAACTTCACCTTGATGTTCAACACGTTTAATATTTAGAGTCTGCTCAGAAAATACAAGTGTTTGATTTTATTTAAGATAAAGTATCATTGATGATATAATAGTGCACAAATAATCCAGTAACACCATCAAAAAGCGTGCACTTATGATCCGATATAAAGACCCCAAACAAATGACCATTGAAGAATTTGACTGGCCTTTTATTTCAGAAATGGATAAAAATAACCGTTGGGTTAAATTAAGCGAGACGATTCCTTGGAATGAACTGGCTGAGGGCTATTATCAAA